>Ga0209536_100002892_pt1 | contig 27845 bp, 21 predicted proteins | sample DeeMarSeWOR28_12_FD_187461 | JGI IMG/M metagenome (GOLD analysis project Ga0209536, IMG submission 187461) | Marine sediment microbial communities from White Oak River estuary, North Carolina - WOR-2-8_12 (SPAdes) (version 2) | ecosystem: Environmental > Aquatic > Marine > Intertidal zone >... | reverse complement strand
TCTGAATGGATTAGGGATCGTTGCCAAAGAACAGGGATTGGCAACCGATTGCCGACGGCTGTGCGGACCAAATCTGAATTTAACCTATTGTAATAATGGTTTTTTGCTGTTCTTTTGCTACGAGCCCTTAGCCATGAGTTTGCGCGGGGTTGCAGGCGATTATTCATGCAGCGCTTTACGCCAAAAAAACTCCCCGACCCTTCAAATAATTAAGTGTTTGGTATTTAGTGTTTGGTGTTTCGAGCAGTGGGCGGGGAGTCGGAAACCGCAATACTAAACACAAAACACCAAACACTAACTCTCGATTAATTCAAGAAACTTTTCCTCTTCCCCTTCAATCATTTTGTAGCAGTGCTCATCACCCGGAAAGTCGCCTCCCCTGACCTCGGCCGCGTACGCCTTCATGGCATCGGTTACCATGGCGGCCACGTTGCAGTATTTTTTAACAAACTTGGGCGTAAAAGCCTGGAACTGGCCGATGGCATCGGAGACAATCAACAGCTGGCCGTCACAGTGGGGTCCCGCCCCGATGGACAAAACCGGAATGTCAAGATCTTCCGTAATATAGCGGCCGACCTCGGGCGGGATGGCTTCGAGCAGGATCATCTGGGCCCCGGCTTCCTGCACCGCCCGGGCGTCTTCCACCACCAACCGGGCGGTTTCGGCCGTGCGGCCCTGGGCTTTGTGCCCGCCGAGCTGGCCTGACGACTGGGGGGTGAGGCCGATATGGCCCATCACCACGATGCCGGCCTCAACGAGGGCGTTGATCTGGGGGGCGATGCGCACGCCGCCCTCCAGTTTGATGGCATCGCAGTCGGCTTCCTTTAAAAAGCGGCCGGCATTTTCCACCGCTTTTTCCAGGGAGGACTGGTAGCTCATAAAGGGCATATCGCCGATGACAAAGGTGTTCGGGGCGCCGCGGCGAACCGCATCGGCGTGATAGATCATCTGGTCCATCACCACCGGGAGGGTTCCCCTGTAGCCATAGACGCACATTCCCAGCGAATCCCCCACCAGCAACATGTCGAGCCCGGCCGCTTCGGCAAACTGGGCCGTCGGAAAATCGTAAGCGGTCAGGAAGGTAATCTTTTCACCCTTTTTCTTCATTTCATAAAAATCAAGCACGCTTTTTTTCATGGCCATGATCGTCTTCCTTTTTTAAGGGGACACGGATGAACACGAATTACCCAGATTGAATAAGGCTTTAGTTATGATTTTAAAAATCTATTGCCTTAAAATCCGTGCATATCTGTGTCCTAATTTTACTTCTTCCCCTATTGTCTGTTTCCCTCCGGCTCAGCTTCATCCAGGGGATAACCGTTATCGTTTTTGATTTCGGAGAAGACCAGAAAGGTTTCGGTCTTGCCCACCCCGGGCATGGAGGCGATGCGCTCTTTGACAAGGCTGCCCAGCTGTTTGAGGTTTTTGGCAACCACGTGCAGGATATAGTCGAACCGGCCGGTGACATGGTAGCAGACCAGGATATTGGGGATGTCCTTGACGGCTTCTTCAAACGGCCGGATCGTTTTGGTGGAGTGCTGGCCCAGGGAGACCGAGATCATGGCCTGCACGGTAAGCCCCAGTTTCTCCGGGTTGATAACCGCCTTGAATCCACTGTAATAGCCGCGCTCCTCCAGCCGGCGCACCCGCTCAAGCATGGTGGAGGGGGCCACGCCCAGTTGCCGGGCCAAATCGGCGTTCTTTATCCTGGCGTCCAGCTGGAACGCTTTGAGTATGTTTCGATCGAGTCTGTCCATGATGATTGAATTTAATTCGTATAATTCAGATTATAATTGAATAAAATTTTATTGTCAACCAATTAATCCGCATATAATTTTAAAATATCGGCATTTAAACAAATTTTAGTTTTATTTAATAACGAACCCATCGCAACCGGTCATCATTCTCTGGGCGAATCCAATCGGTTCGAAAGACGATATTAAAAGTTGCTCCCTTGCCGCAAATCAGTTAAGAACTGCCATATACGGATTAACCTTAGCGGACCGGCAGACCGACCCTCTAACCTAGTGAAGACAGGCTTTAAAATGACCCCGAAAAAGAAAACCACCAAGCAGGTGCTGGCAGAAGCTTTAAATGATCAACCGCGTACGCCCCTGTATAATCCCGCGGCCTTGAGCGAACTCCAGCAGGCCTTCGATACGTGGCAGCACAGGGATGTGCGGCCGGCCGACCGGGAGAACTGGCAGAGCGTTCCGCAAATGGTGTTGGGATCCCGCACCCCCCGGGATCTGCTGTATACGCCGTTGAGCAACCCGGAATTCGATTACGGCATGGATCTGGGCAACTCCGGCGAACCGCCGTTCACCCGCGGGGTGCATGCCAACATGTACCGGGGCCGGGCGTTTACCCGTCGGCAGCTGGCCGGTTACGGCAGCCCGGAAGATACCAACGAGCGGATCAAATTTTTGCTGGACCATGGGGCCACCGGTATTTCCATCATTTTTGATTTGCCCACCATCCAGATGTACGACTCGGACGACCCGGTATCCACCGGCCAGGTCGGCATGTCCGGTGTGGCCATTGATTCGGTGGAGGATATGGACCTGCTGTTTAAGGATATCGCCCTGGACGAGGTGACGGTGTCGCTGGTCTCCCACTACCCGTCCAACTCGGCCATATTGTTTCCCATGTACCTGGCCCTGGCCCGACGGCGCGGCATCCCCTGGGACAAGCTCAAGGGCAGCATCCAGAACGACATCACCCTGGAGGAGGTTGTCCGCAGCGGACCGGAGTATATTCCCCCGCAGGACTGTTTCCGGATCCAGTGCGACAACATCGAGTTTATTCGCCAGGAGGTGCCCCTGTGGAATTTTATGACCATCAACGGTTACAACCTGCGCGAGTTTGGAACCTCGGCCGTCACCGAAATGGCCGTTGCCCTGGCCAATGCCATCGAGACGCTGGAAACCCTCCAGGCCCGTGGCCACGATGCCGACTGGTTGGGCCGGCGGTTGGCTTTTTTCTGGTCCATCGGCAATGATTTTTTCGAAGAGGTGGCCCGCATCCGGGCGGTGCGCAGGCTCTGGCACCGGATCATGAAATACCGTTTCGGCGCCCGGGATCTTCGGGCGACCTGGATGCGCTGCCATGTGCAGACGTCCGGGGTTTCGTTGACCCGCCAGGAACCGTTGAACAACGTGGTGCGCGCCGGCTATCATGCCCTGGCGGCCGTTCTGGGCGGGGTGCAGTCTCTGCACGTGGATTCCTTTGACGAAGCCTATTCGGTGCCCACCGAGGAAGCGGCCCTGCTGTCCTTGCGCACCCAGCAAATCCTGCAGGAGGAAACCGGTGTCACCCAGGTGGCGGATCCGCTGGGGGGATCCTTTTACGTCGAAGCCCTCACCGACGAAATGGAAAGGCGCATTCTGGCCGAACTGGACGAGATCGAAAAGCTGGGCGGTTATGTGGCCACCATCAAAGAGGGCTGGATCCATCGCAAAATCTCGGATTTTTTTCGCAGGGAGCGCGAGCAGGTGGAAAGCGGCCGGATCCGGGTGGTCGCCGAAAATATCTACCAGACCAAAGCCGATCTGCCGCCGGTCAATGTCTTTCGCTATCCCGAGGGGGCCGCGCAGAGACAGCATAACCGGCTGGAAAAACTCAGAAAAAATCGGGACAACCAGCAAGTCGACACCGCCTTGGAGGCTCTGGAAGCCGCCTGCCGCGGCGGTGCCAATATCCTGCCCCGGGCGGTGGCATGCGCCGAGGCGGGCTGCAGCGAGGGCGAGCTGTTTACCGTTTTTAAAAGGGCCTTCGGGCTCTGGAAGCCGCCGGTATTATGGTAGTCTTTAAATCGGAGGCTTAAAAACAAATTTTTTTTAAATAGAATATTGTGGGAGCGGCTTCCAGCCGCGATTAGTTGCTTTGTTTTTCTACCTGTCATGCCGGACTTAATCCGGCATCCAGAAGCCGAAGCGCTTAAATCGGCACTGGATTCCGGACGCGTCATGGCGAAGCTGAAAAGCGAAGACTGATCAAGCCCGGAATGACAAAACAGAAATTCTGCTGTAAGAAAATGAGAAATACCTGAAATTGTAATTCTGAATAATTCGAATGATTCCGAGGTAATATATGAGCCGCAAAGTCAAAGTGTTATTGGCCAAACTGGGTTTGGATGTGCATAACCGGGGACTGGTGACCGTCGCCATGGAACTGCGCGACGAGGGCATGGAGGTGATCTATCTGGGCAACAGCCTGCCCGATGAGATCATCGCCACCGCCGTTCAGGAGCAGGTCGATGCCATCGGGGTGAGTTCCCTGGGCGGTGCCCACCTGAGCCTGGGAAGCCTGCTAATGCAAAAAGCAACCGAAAAAGGCTTCAAAGAAGAGCTGGTATTTCTGATCGGCGGGGTCTTTTCGCCGGACGATGCCGAGGAGCTTGCCAGGATCGGTTTTGACGGCGTCTATCCGCCGGGATCCAGCCGTTTGGCCATCGTAAACGGGTTGAAAGAGGCGCTGGCAAAGAAAAAAGCAGCTCATAGCTGATAGTCGAAAGGATTGAATCATTCTCAAACGGTGTGCCTTGGGCCTTACACCGGCCAGTAGGGCAGCCCACCGTGGCTGCCCATCCGAGGTCGGCACGGTGGCCGACCCTACGTCTAAACCGTGACCCCTGGGCTTTGCGCCTTGGACCGCTTTGCGACGAGCATCCAGCATCATGTAAAAATACGCAATCATTACAAATCAATAGAGGAGAAGTAACATGCAACAGTGGCCCCCGGTCTACGACACCAGCTATCACCCCGATCCGGATTCGGAATACTGGTTTGCCGATATTGAGACCATGGATCCGGCGGAACGCGAGCAGACCATTATCCTGCCCAAACTCCAGCAGCAGTTGAAATATGCATATGCACATAGCGAGCTTTACCGCCGAAAATGGGACGCCGCCGGGGTGAAACCGGAAGATATTCGCTCGCTGGATGATTTTGAGGCCATCCCGATTCTGACCAAAGACGAACTGCGGGCCGACCAGGCCGAATACCCCCCCTTTGGCAGCAACCTGTGCGTTACCTATAGAGAAATCGGACGGGTACACGGCACCTCGGGCACCACCGGCAATCCCACCGCCTTCGGCGTCAGCCAGGCCGACATCCAGCGCATTGCTGAAACCCATGCCCGGGTCATGTGGGCCATGGGCATCCGCCCTGACGACATTGTCTTCATCGGCTCCTTTTTCAGCCTCTACTGGGGGAGCTGGGGAGCCATGCTGGGCACCGAGCGGTTGGGTGCGTCCGCCTTTCCCTTCGGGGCCGGGGTACCTGGTCAGTCCGAGCGGGCCATCGAGTGGATGGCCAACGTCAAGCCCACGGTGTTTTACGGCACCCCTTCCTACAGCCTCTACATCGCCGAGAAAGCCAAAGCCATGGGTTATGATCCGGCCAAGGATTTTAACTTCCGCATCCTCTTTTTTTCCGGCGAGCCCGGAGCGGGGGTGCCGTCGACCCGCAAACGCATCGAGGAGACGTATGAGGCCGTTTGCCTGGACTCCGGCTCCACCGGTGAAATGGCCCCCTGGATGACCGCTGGCGAGTGTTCCCACCGCCAGGGCATGCACCTGTGGCAGGACGTGGTGTATGCGGAACTGGTGGATCGGGAAACCCAAAAGCGGGTGCCCTATGGTGAGGAGGGGGTGACGGTTTACACCCATCTGGAGCGCAACTCCCAGCCCATGATCCGTTTCTGGGCCGGTGATTTAAGTCGCTGGGTGATCGAGCCCTGTTCCTGCGGCCGCACTTATCCCCGGTTTCCGCAGGGAATTTACGGGCGGGCCGATGACATGTTCATCGTCAGGGGTGAAAATGTCTACCCCAGCGCCATCGAAAACGTGATCCGGGGCATCGAAGGATTTTCCGATGAATTCCGGATTGTTATTACGCGGGAAAAGACCATGGACGAGCTTATTGTCCAGGCCGAGCCGCTGCCGGATGTTCCGGCCGATCAGATTCCGGTCTTGCAGGAAGAGCTGGCCAAACGGATGAAAGCCAAAGGGCTGCGCACCCTTGTGAAGATGATGAAACCCGGTTCCCTGGAGCGCACCGAATTCAAAGCCAAGCGTATCATTGACGAGCGCAATCTTTACGATGAGATGACCCACAAGGCGTGATTCAACAGCTGAACATTCCTCCGAGGAGTTTGATACGGAAAAATCCCCCCGGCGGGTTCCCCCCTTTGCACAAGGGGGGTTAGGGGGGATTTTTGCTTGTATTGATGTGTACCGAAGGATGCAGTATTATATAACCCTTTGTATTCTATTACTAATTATCCAATTGCACTTTGACCGGCACCCCTTTGGTGATGCTATCGTAAACCGGAGAATAGGTCGGTCCGAGCTTGACAAGTTCTTCCAGATCTTCCTCGGGAACATCGGCATCGATTTTAAAGGACACCCGAATTTCCTGATAACCGTTTCTAACATTTTTGTCTATTCCCAGAAAGCCGCGTAAATCAATATCGCCTTCCAGCCGGGATTCGACGGATTTCAGGACAATTCCTTTGGCAGCCGCATGGTATACCAGAGCCGTGGTCACACAGGCAGCCAGAGCGGTGAGCAGATACTCTACCGGATTGGGACCTTTGCCGGTTCCCAGCAGCAAAGGCGGCTCGTCCGCATCCAGCTTAAAGGTCGCGTCATGTTTATGATCCTTTTGGATGCCGTAAAAGTCTTTAATGGTGGTGCGGTTGTGACCGCCGTCGAACCATTCATTGTTGGCCCGGAATCTGAATTTGGCGATGACCGGCGTCTTTTTGACCGCATCGATCGTATTAAACAACTCGTCAACATTGACACCGTTTCTTGTATTCTTGTCTTCTTTGATCATTGGCTGTGTACTCATTTTAGTTACCTCCACTTAATTTTATTCACTGCCGCTGCGACAGTTGCCCATCTATAGAGCAGGGATCGTGCCAAAGGCTTATAAAAAGTTATTTTTTATTAATAACAGTAGGTTAAGGTATTTATAGCGCGCGCCTAAAAAACACGAGATCTCGTAAAACGCGAGATCTCGTGTTTTTTATTTGCGAAATTTAGTAATTAATAGGCGTGCCCGGTCAGGGTAAGGCTCAGAAAAGTGTCCTGTGCGATCAGCGCTTTAAATCCCCCCGGCCCCCCTTTTTCAAAGGGGGGATCGCGTTGCGCCAGCCGGCATGACAGCGGCATTGTCCAAGTTAAGGCAATTTCATGCCCTTTTGGGTTCCCCCTTTTCTAAAGGGGCTTCAGGATTTTCAGTGGGTAAACAGGGTCAGATGTTGCCATGGGCTTGCGGTCGGCACGGCCCGCCCGCCTCGCCTTGCGAGCTCGCGACCCGCCTGCCGCGCAAGGCACGCGCGGGCATGGTGGCGGGCGTGGTGGCCGACCCTACGCCCCTCCGCTGAACTGAGCGCAGGGCGGGCCGCCGTGCCCGCCGCAGTGCAATTGCTACTAGGTTGCTCTGTAGCTATAATGCTTGGAAGATCTCGGGCGGGCCGCCGTGCCCGCCGCAGTGCAATTGCTACTGTTCCCCGGTACGCGCCTGTCGGCGCTTTTAACCCACTGAAAACCCGGAAGGACCTTTACCAAAAGGGGGACAGGGGGATTTTCACTTTCGGAGAAGACTTCGCCTTCTGGCAATAAATCAAAAGGGTTTGGGAATATTTTTTATCGCGAGCGTTGAATGCCTAAAGCTTTCATGCGTGAGCTCAGGGTGGAAGGGGGGATTTTCAAGAGGTTGGCAGCGCCGTTTTTGCCGGCCACCTGCCAGTTGGTGGATTCAAGCGCCAAAATCAGGTTCTGGCGCTCGAGTTTTAACATGTCCTGGGCAGTGCGGATCATTTGGAAACCGTTTTCAACCCTATCGCCAGGGGCGCTGGCTGAGGCGGCACCGGATTCCGGCAACGCCCGATCCAGGTTGAGCGTTGCGTTGTGATGGGTAATCGCCGCGCGCTCGATCACGTTTTGCAGCTCGCGGATGTTTCCCGGCCAGTTGTAGGTTTTAAGGCGCTGCAGGTTTTCTTCGGTCAGCGGTTCAAGGTTGCGTCCCATCCGCCGGGCAAATTTATCGGCAAAGTAAGTGGCCAGCAGCACGATGTCGTCTCCCCGGTTTCGAAGCGGCGGCACTTCGATGGGAAACACGTTGAGGCGGTAATACAGATCCACCCGGAACGTTCCGTTATCAACCGCTTTATCGAGATCGCGGTTGGTCGCGGCCAGCACCCGCACATCGACCTTTCGGGTCTGAGAGCTCCCCACCGGCTCAAACTCGCCTTCCTGAAGGACCCGCAGCAGCTTGACCTGAAGATCGTAGGGAAGCTCGCCGATTTCATCCAGAAAAATAGTGCCGCCGTCTGCCAGGGCAAAGCGTCCGTCGCGTTTTTGGGTCGCACCGGAGAAGGCGCCTTTTTCGTGGCCGAAGAATTCGCTTTCCATCAGGTTGGCCGGTATGGCGGCGCAGTTGACCTTGATCAGCGGCTGGTTGTGTCGGCGGCTGGTGTTGTGAATGGCATGGGCAATGAGTTCCTTGCCGGTGCCGGACTCTCCCAGGATCAGCACGGTGGCGTCGGTACGGGCCACCTGTTCCACCTCCTGCAGAACCTGCTTCAATGCCGGGCTGTTGCCGATAATTTCATCGAAATTGTGCAGGGCTTTCAATTCTTCTTTAAGGTATTCGGCTTCGAACTTCAGGTGACGGATTTTTTGCTCGGCTTTGAGACGCTCATTCACATTGCGCAAAATGAGGGTGTAAAAGGTCTTTTGCTGGATTTCGAAGCGGGACAGGGTGGCCTCGGCCGGAAATGTCTCACTGCCGGTGCAACGCACATTAAGACCGCCGGCGATCCACAGGTGGCGTTGACCTTCAGGGCGTCCATCCAGTTCCCTGATCAGGTTATTTAATTTGTCGCGATCGCCCTCGGCCAGAAATAAATTGAAATCCCTGCCGATCACCTGGTCAGCCGGGCATTGAAACACTTTTTCGGCCGCCGGATTCATCAGCACCACCTTCAGGTCGTGGTCGAGCTCCATGATGGCGTCCATGGCGCTGCGCACCAGGCCTTCCAGTTTTTCTTCCCGTTCCCGAACCCTTGATTCTGCCCGCAGGCGCTGCAGCTCGGCGGCAGCCCGGGCGGCAAAGATTTTAAACAGGGCTAAAAGCCGCGGCTCTTCGGGCATCGGCCGGGTGTCTAATACCGCCAGGTGGCCCAGGATTTTATCGTCAATATCGAGCAGCGGAACACCCATGTAGCTGACAGCCCCCATGGACGGCAAATCAGGGTCTTGCGGAAACAACTCGACCACTTTGTCCGCAATATGAACCAGGCGGGTTTCTTCGATAACCGGTGCGCAGGGAGTTCCGGCAATTTCATACTCATAGTCGGAAACCCATTGCCCATCCAGCCAGAACGCAATTGCCTTCAGGCGCTGGGACGCTTCGAGATATTCCGTTACCCAGGCCCCGTGGGTATTCAGGGCGCGGCTCAGGTTCCGGACCAGTGCGGCAAAGAATTTTTCACCGGTTTCAGTGGCGGTTCCCTCCAGGATACTGCGCAGGGCGGCGTCCTCATCGAGGTCCCGCAAGGGTGGGTGGTTGTTGGCTGCCATAGTGTTGAGATCGACATTTCGGTTATTGAATTACATCCCTCGAACAGGGGGGTAGTTTCTAATTTAGTCATTCAACACGGTTTCGCAAGGGTGGCAGGCCGAAGCGTTCGTTGCCCTATCGAAATGACGGTGGGTTTCTATCCCCGAAACAACTGGTTGCAGGTGCGACGATTGTCAGCGGCTAAAATTCAATATTTTTCGGCGTGCGGGGAAAGGGAATCACATCGCGGATGTTGCTGATGCCGGTGACCAGCATGAGCAGCCGCTCAAAGCCCAGCCCGAAACCGCTGTGGGGCACGCTGCCGTATTGGCGCGCTTCCAGATACCACCAGTAGGTGTCTTTATCCATTCCGGTTTCAGCCATGCGGGCTTCGAGCACTTCCAGGCGCTCTTCGCGCTGGCTGCCGCCGATGATTTCTCCGATATTGGGCACCAGGACGTCCATGGCGGCCACGGTTTCATTGTCGTCGTTCAGGCGCATGTAAAAGGGCTTGATGGTCTTGGGGTAGTCGTAGACAATGACGGGTTTTTTGAAGTGCTGCTCGGTCAGAAAACGCTCGTGCTCGGTCTGGAGGTCTTTGCCGAACCCGATTTCATATTCGAATGTTTGTCCCGATTTTTGCAAAATCTCCATGGCTTCGCGGTAGGGCAGGCGCACGTAATCTGACGTGGCGGTATTTTCAAGGGTTGCCATCAGGTTTTTGTCCACCCACCTGGCAAACAGCTCCAGGTCCTCGGCGCATTCGTCCATGACATAGGCGGTCAGGTATTTGATCAGCTCTTCGCCCAGGTCCATGTTGCCGTCCAGATCACAGAAGGCCATTTCGGGCTCGATCATCCAGAACTCGGCGGCGTGACGGCGGGTGTTCGAATTCTCCGCCCGGAAGGTGGGCCCGAAGGTGTAGACATCCCCCAGGGCCAGGCAAAACATCTCGGCCGATAGCTGCCCGGAAACGGTCAGATTGGCTTCCTTGCCGAAGAAATCCTGCCCGAAGTCCAGCTTGCCGTCCTTTTGCGGTGGATGGTTGAGATCCAGGGCCGTCACTTTGAACAGCTCACCGGCCCCTTCGCAATCGGAGCCGGTCAGGATGGGGGTATGGACATAGCGAAAGCCCCTGTCTCTGAAAAATTTGTGGATGGCAAAGGACATTTCAGAACGCATCCGAAAGGCCGCCCCATATTTGTTGGTTCGGGGACGCAGGTGGGCAATGCTTCTTAAAAATTCATCGCTGTGGCGTTTTTTCTGCAGGGCATAGGTTTCCGGTGTCAGGCTGATGATGTCAACCTGCTCGGCGGCCACTTCCCACTTCTGGCCGCCGCCCTTGGATTCCATCAGTTTGCCGCTCACGGACAGGGCGGAACCGGTGGTCAATTTTTTGATGTCTTCGTAATTGGGCAGCACATCATCTGCAATCACCTGGATGTTTTTCAGACACGAGCCGTCGTTGATTTCGATAAAAGAAAAGTTTTTAGCGTCCCGGCGGGTCCGGACCCAGCCTTTTATCAGCACCTGGTCCAGAGGGGCTTCTGACTGCAGGAGTTTATGGATTTTAGTTCGTTCCATATGCGTCCTCGTATCTCGGAATGTTATTTGTTATTCTTTATTTGTAGATATATCCATCTGCATCCCTGTATCAAGCAAAATGATTCAATACCAGCTAAAAGAATTTTTGATTGGGGATAAGGGACCATCTGCTGAGGGAGGCAAATAAGGAAAAGAAACAGAAATAACAAAGAAACGGTCGGCTGGAACAGCGAGCAGATTATTGTACCGATTGGATAATTGCCGCTCCCACCATCAAAGCGATCATGACGCCGACCATCATCACCTTGGAAGCCTGCTGGGTCAGTCGATTCACCGAAGTGAAAATGGAGATTCCCAGCATTGCGGCAATCAAAGCAGCCGGTGCCATGACATAGGGGATTTCATTGGTTAGCCAGATAAGTGTCTGCATTTTCTTTCACCCGTGGTTATTCATTGGACGTCTAGCGGGTATGTGGCCAAGATATTCATCGATGACCGGTAATGCAACCCTTACGCGATATATAATTCTCCGGTTATGCCGGAGACGGGCTTATAATACAGCTCTCTTTAATTTTTGAATGTTAACGATTTTTAATCAGTTTTATGTCAATTGGTTCCGGGGGATCTGAACGTTGAATAGCACTTCTTCGGTATGATGGTCCGGTCTGACTTCGGTTCTGCGCGCACGCCGATTTCTGAGTGGGCTGAAATTCGGCGAGCATCATAGCCTACTATATCTTGTATGTCAAGAAAATAATACCACCACATGTACATAAATTGGCAAATTTGCATAAATTAAACTTTAGGCTGTACAAATCTGTTCGCATTTGATAATCATTCCTCTCGTTGTTAGGTAACCATTCCGTCATAGAGAGGCGATTGCGTTTTATGGAAGACACCCTTTTTAAACCGAAAGATCAGACCATCTGGTATGAAAATGATGAACTGATCAATGAATACCTGGAAAGCTCAAAGAATACGCTAAAACTGAAAGCGGTCAGCCGAAGGGAAAAGCTCTCCCTTTTAAAATTAATCAAAAAATCCATGGCAGACCCGATCGACTAGTTGAACCCAACCTCTGCATGCCGCTTTTACTCTCAGCCTGCCACAGTCTAGTTGCATATCTCCCGGCTTCGTACTATTAATTGAATCATCATGTCTGTTATTCTTTTTACGGGAGCTCATCATGACAAACCATTCGGCCCAGAACCAGAAGCCGTTCGCTGAAAAAATGACCGACATATTGAATTACAGCGCTCTGAACCTGGCCATGGCCATCGGATACCGCACCGGTCTGTTCGATGTCATGGACACCTTCGACACCCCCCAAACAATGCAGGTGATAGCGGACAGGGCCGGTTTGAACCGGCGTTATATCAAAGAATGGTTGGGTGTCATGGTGACAGGGCAAATCGTGGAAATATCCAGGGACGAAGGTGGCCAGAATCGCTATTACCTGCCGAAGCACCACGGCGATTTAGTTGCAAGACGCGCAGGCAATTCCAACCTGGGCGTGTACACCCAGGAAATACCGCTGCTGACCGCCTGCGCCATGGAAGCCGTCATCGAGGGATTTTCCACCGGAGAGGGTGTCAGCTATGATCGCTATCCCCAATTTCAGGCGTTCATGTCCCAGCTGGCCGATGCCAAGCACCGCCAGGTACTGGTAGACAGGTTTTTGCCGGCTGTCGACGGGGGCCGGCTCATCGCGGATTTGCGCGCCGGCATCCGGGTGTGCGATCTGGGCTGTGGTACCGGCTTTGTGCTGACCTTAATGGCCGGTGCCTTTCCCGACAGCCGGTTTGTCGGCATCGATATGTCCCGGGAGGCCATTGAAACCGCCCGCCGCGAAGCCTCGCGGCAGCAGCTGACCAACCTGGAATTTGTCGCTGCAGATGCCGCCACCTTAAAAAAGAATTCCGAATTGAAGGCTTCCTTCGACTACGTGACGGCCTTTGACGCCATCCATGACCAGACCCGGCCCCTGGCGGCCCTTGAAGGGGTCCACCATATCCTGGTGCCGGGGGGCCGGTTTTCCATGGTGGATATTGCCGCCCGAACCAACCTGGAGGACAACCTGGATCATCCCATGGGGCCGTTTTTATACACGGTGAGCCTGATGCACTGCCTGCCGGTGGGTCTGGCGGACGGCGGCAGCGGCCTGGGAATGATGTGGGGCCAGGAAAAAGCCGTTGAGATGCTCAAAGCGGCCGGTTTTGCGAAAGTACAGGTGCTGGAGATACCCGAGGATCCCTTCAACCTTCACTTTCTCTGTTTCAAATAGTAGGTAAGAGATAAAAATAATCGCCTCGGCCAGGCTATTTGCTTCAGGAACAATGGAATGATGGAATAATGGGTTCAAGTAAATCAGAGTGATTCCGGGCGTTATACAAAAGACTTTTTCCTTATTTTAGACCCATCATTCCAGCATTCCAAATTTTCGATATGTATACGATTATCACAAAAGCCATTCTTTTTGGCAAATGAACTATCTTTTAGGAGCTCCAGCCTGATGCTCTGGCTGATCCTGTCATTGCTGACGGCCCTGGCGGTGGCCTCCCAGGATGCCTGGGTCAAAAAGCATTTTTCCCACCTGACCGCCTATGACATGGTGGCCTTCCCCTCTCTGTTCGGCCTGCCCCTGTTTGCGGTTGCCCTCCCGTTCGTTCCGGTTCCGCCCCTGGATGCCACCTTCTACTGGTATTTTTTAATCTCGCTGCCCTTGAACTTCTTTCCTTTTTTTCTTTACATGAAAGCGATTCGGGTATCACCGCTGTCGCTGACCCTGCCCTACCTGGCCTTTACCCCGGCCTTTATGATTGCAACCGGCCACGTGTTCCTGGGCGAGATGCCGAACTGGTGGGGACTGGCCGGCATTGTGATTACCTGCATCGGCGGCTATGTGCTCAACCTGGAACCCGGCCGTTACTCTTTGCTGGCACCGATCAAGGCGGTTTTCAAAGAAACCGGCTCGTGGCTGATGCTCATCGTGTCCCTGATCTTCAGCTTCAGCGCGGCTATCGGTAAAAAATGCATCCTGCTTTCGTCCCCCCTGTTTTTTGTGATGACCTTTTTTACGGTACTGTCATTTCTGGCGGTGCTGATGCTGCTGGTTCTGGGCAAAGTGCGGCTGCAGACATTTCGTGACGATTGGGCCAAGGGAGTGGTTGCCGGACTCCTGTTTTTTATTCATGCCCTGGCCCATGGGTTTGCGATCTCCATGGTCAAGGCCAGCTACATGATTTCCGTCAAACGGCTTTCCGCCCTGATCGGAATTATCTACGGTCGGCTGTTTTTCAAGGAGAAATATATGGCTCTTCGCCTGGTGGGCGCCGGCCTGATGGTGGCCGGTGCGGTGTTGATCACCCTCTGGGGACGGTAGGTTCAAGGTTTCAGTGTCAGCGGTTCATTCGCCACCGGCGGTTTTTGAAGTTCAGAGTTTCTGGGATTCAAGACAACCCAAAATCTTTGAACCCTGAACCTTTGAACCGTATTCGGTTTGACATTCATCGAGACTTGTACTAATTTTTGTTTGTAGCAATAGAACTCACTTCGATTCCTCAATGTAGTAGCCCCCGCTGGAAATTGCTTGTATCGCGGATCGCCAGGTACTTTGATTTCTGACCCTCGTGTTGTTTCGCTGGACTTTTGATCTGACTTCTTTAGCGCGCTTCTTTGTGTGCATCCGAAATTCTCACTGACCGAAGACGTGGTTTGCCCGCCTTCGTTCGGCGGCCAAGCCACGCTAGAGGCTGTTTGAGCATTAGGGGCCAGCAGGTTTGCTGTTCACCACCAAACCAAAGGAGGGCATTATGGCTGTTAAAATCTTGATTAAACGCAAATTCAAGGAAGGGAACTTAAGAGCCGCATCCAGATTCCTGATCAACCACCGCAACGGCGCCATGCAGCAACCGGGCTATATTTCTTCTGAAACCATGCAAAGCCTCGATGACCCCGATAAAGTCGTGGTGGTATCGATGTGGCATACAATTGAACAGTGGGAAGCCTGGCGCAACAGCGAGTTGCGCACGGCCAATGAAAACGAGTTCAAAGATTACATCGTCGGAGAGGCGGAGTTCGAGCGTTATTCCCTCGGCCTGCCGTTTGCGTGATGCCGGACAATTTTTAGCCTGAACAGGGCAGGCTTCACGGGGGCCCCGTTTACCGGGCCCCCCTTTTGCGTGTTCAATCCGTGGTGACGGTTGACTCAGAGCCTCTATAGGTTGACCGTTATATAGTATCCCTGATCCCCCCGTTGCAACAGCAGCACCACGGAATTTTTGTTGCGGAATTTGATGATGGCCTTCTTGAAATCTTCGGCGTTTGCAATGGAATAGTCATCTATCTGGCGGATGACGTCGCCCGGCCGGGCGCCGATGTCAGCGAGCTGGGAATCGGGTTTCAGGTCGGCAATCATGACACCTTCGCGGGCAATTATCCGGTAGCGTTTACGCTCTTTCCCGGTCAGATCCGCCACCTTGATCCCCAGCAGGCGATAGGCCAGATCGTCGGCCTGCTCGATGGGAAACACCTTTGTTTTTAACACCACGGTTTTCTCTTTGCCGCTGCGCCAAAATTTGGCTTCCACTGTGTTGCCGGCCGCCAGGCTTTTGGCGACGGATTGATAATCACCCACCGACGTAATTTTTTTCTTGGCGACCTCAAGGATAATGTCGCTTTCCTGCACCCCGGCTTTTTGGGCCGGACTTTTAGGCTCCACCGACGTTACGATGACCCCCTTTTGGGCGGGAACTTTCAGATAGCGGGCCAGCTTCTCATCTATTTCCTGAACCGTAATGCCAATCCAGGCCTGAATGACTTCGCCATACTGAATCAGATCGGAGATAATTTTTTGGGCCTTGCTGATGGGAATGGCAAACCCGATTCCCTGGGCTTTGGCGTAGATGGCCGTGTTGATGCCGATCAGATCCCCGTTGATGTTCAGCAGCGGTCCGCCGCTGTTGCCCGGATTGATGGAGGCATCGATCTGGATAAAGTCATGATAGACGCGATCCTCAGCCCGGATACTGCGGTTGATGGCGCTGATAACTCCGGTGGTCACGGTGTGGGAAAATCCAAAGGGGTTGCCGATGGCGATGACGGTCTCACCGATCATCAGGTCTTCGCTGCTGCCCATATGAATGGCCGGCAGGTCCTGGTCGGAGTCGATTTTGAGCACCGCCAGGTCCGAATCGGGATCGGCGCCGACGATGCGGGCTTCGAATTCGCGTTCATCTTTCAGGACCACTTTAATGGTTCCGGCTTTCTGGATGACGTGGGAATTGGTTAAGATCAGCCCCTTTTTACCGTCGATGATAACGCCGGATCCCAGGCTGGTATACTGCCGACGGCGCTCAAAGCGCGGGTCGAAAAAATCCCTGAAAAATTCTTCGAAAAACGGGTTCAGGCCGAACCCCGAAAAGGGACTGGTTCGCTTGCGCACCTGGACAGCGGAGCTTATATTTACCACGGCCGGGCTGACGCTGCGCACCGCCTTGACTACCGCGGTTTCCCGGCTGAATTCATGGGCACCGGATTCAGGTCCGGGCATCAGCAGCAAGCAAAAAATTAAAAGAGGTACATGACGGTAGGCATTTTTTTTGTCGGCAAAATTAAAAATTCGCATTTGTTACCCTTTAAAAAAATAATCGGCCTGGTCGCTGATATCTCAGGGATATGATAAGCATGATAATGATAATTGCAGAATTGTGTCTTGGATCATAAAAAATATTCTGTTATCAGTCATATAGTTGAATAGATAATGAACTAAATAATCGACCTTGATCTGAAAAAAAACACATATCCTAAAATACATAAAAACTCAATTTGATATGACCCTTCACAACCTTGACGATATTCTACCGTTTGTCGAAAAACCGAGCCGCTACCTGGGTTCGGAAATCAATGCCATTAAAAAGGACCTGAGCCGCGTCAAGCTGCGCTTTGCCCTGGCCTTTCCGGATCTGTATGAAATCGGCACTTCCCATTTCGGCATGCAGATTCTTTACCATATTCTCAACACCCATGCCGACATTGCCGCCGAGAGAGTTTTTGCACCGGCGGTTGACATGGAAGCCCAACTGCGAAAAACCGGACAGCCGCTGTTCTCCCTGGAGTCCCATGAGCCGGTCAACCATTTTGATATTGTCGGCTTCAGCCTCTTATATGAGCTCAACTACACCAATGTCCTCGGCATGCTCGACCTGGCGGGCATCCCGTTTCTGGCCGCGGATCGAGACGCAGCCCATCCACTGGTGATCGCCGGCGGTCCCTGCACCTGCAACCCGGAGCCGGTAGCAGATTTTTTCGACGCCATTGTCGTCGGCGACGGCGAAAATATCATCATGCAGATGGCCGAAGCCTGGCTGGATTGGAAAGAAGGTCCCGCCGCCGACCGGCAAGCGCTGTTGAAAAAGTGGTCGCGACTCGAAGGTGTTTATATCCCCTCTTTTTTTGAGCCCCGCTTTGACAGCAACGGCTTTCAAACCGTCGCACCCAGGATACCGGAATATTCACAGGTTCAGCGCGCCCTTGTGGGGGATCTGGACCAGGTCCCCTTTCCGGAAAAACCCGTTATCGCTTATGGCCGGCCGGTCCATGACCGGCTGCGGCTGGAAGTTTCCCGGGGCTGTACCCGCGGCTGCCGGTTTTGCCAGGCCGGTATGATTTATCGTCCGGTGCGCGAGCGCTCGCCGGAGCAGCTCATGTCGCTGGCGGCCCGATCGATTGCCGCCACCGGTTATGAAGACATATCCTTGTTGTCCTTGAGCACCGGCGATTACGGCTGCATTGCCCCGCTGATGGAACAGCTGATGGTAAACTTTGAACCCGAACATGTCGCCATCTCCCTGCCGTCACTGCGCGCCGGGACCTTAACCCCGGAACTGATGCAGCTGATAAAGAAGGTTCGCAAAACCGGTTTTACCATCGCACCGGAAGCCGGAAGCCAACGATTGCGGGATGTGATCAATAAGAACATCACCGAAGATGAAATCATCCATACCGTTCAAGACGCCTTTGACCTGGGCTGGCAGGTCATCAAGCTGTATTTTATGATCGGGCTTCCCACCGAAACCGATGAGGACCTGCAAGACCTGGTGGCGCTGGTCAAAAAGCTGCGCCAGCTTAAAGGCCCCGGGGGCCGCCGGGGCAAGATCAATGTCAGCGCGGCAACCTTTATTCCCAAGGCGAACACCCCCTTTCAGTGGGCCGGCCAGCTCCCCCTGGCCGAATCCAGGTCCAGAATCAGTTGGCTCCATGACCGCCTGCGGCTGCCCGGCATTCAGTTCAAATGGCAAGATCCGCAGGTCAGCTGGCTGGAAGGATTGTGGGCCCGGGGGGATCGACGGCTAAGCCGCCTGCTGATCGCCGCCTATCAAAAAGGATGCAAATTTGACGGCTGGAGCGACCAGTTTGACTTTGCCGCCTGGGAGGCGGCCCTGGCCGAAACCGGTATCGACCCGGACTTTTTTACCGTCAGACAGCGGGATGTCAACGAACCCCTGCCCTGGGACCACATCGACAACCGGGTCGACAAGAGCTTTTTAAGCCGGGAATGGGAAAATGCCCTGGACAGCACTTTCACCGCCGATTGTCGCCTGGAAGACTGCAACCAGTGCGGGGTATGCGATTTTGAAAAAATTGATGTCCAAACCTATCAGACCTTTAAAAAAGAGCTGGCCCGGTATTCCGGTCCCGGTCTGGACCCCGGGGCACCCTTTAAAAAACTGAGTATCTATTACGCCAAACTGGGACGCGCGAAATACTTCGGTCACCTGGAGACCGTCAATATTTTTCTGCGGGCCCTTAAACGCGCCCAAATACCCGTCAAATACTCCCACGGCTTTCATCCCAAACCCAAAATTTCCTTTGACGACCCGCTGCCCGTCGGCATTGAAAGCCACCAGGAGCGCTTTACGCTGGCGGTGGCCGACGTTGTCAAACCGGATGCCGTTGTCGACGGACTCAACGCGCATCTGCCGGAGGGCCTGCGGATCCATGACTGCAAGCTGGCGCCCCTCAAACCCGGGGTGCGTGCGGCCCAATCAAGCGTCTATCGGATTTCAATCCCCGGGAAACAATTCGACCCTCACAAGTTGGCATCGTTTCACAACCGTTCCGAGGTCACCGTTACCCTGACGAATCGAAAAGGAAAGTTGAAAAAGATAGATTTAAAGGATATGGTAATAGATATTGAATTGCCCGATTTAAAGCATCTGCAGATGACGCTGAAATCGGAGCCGGGCAAAACCATCCGGCCCGGCGAAGTACTGCGGGAGGTTTTCGGCCTGGCGGAGGAAGAGATAAAAATGGCCAGGGTGGTCAAGATTGCAGAGCGCTGAGCGCAGAGCGCGTGGCGTTTGCACCCGTTGACATTTTGAAACGGAATTGTGTTCTTTTTATCATCAAGAGGAGACGCTCACCACGAAGGACACGAAGCACACGGAGAAAAACTAACGTAACAAGCTCATTTATTGTCTTTATGACCTTCGTGATCTTCGTGGTATGATTTCCTTTCAGTTTGCAATATTAATCTGAATTTCACGCTTTGCGCCGCGCGCTATGCGCTATGCGCTTTGCGCGCAAAACGGAGTTTTGCGCGATGTACAAACAACTTGTTATTAACGTGGCTGACCACGAAACCCGGGTGGCCCTTTTAGAGGACGGCGAGATCGCCGAGCTTTATATCGACCGTGGTGATGACTCCGACATTGCCGGAAACATTTACAAAGGCCGTGTGCTGCGCGTGCTGCCCGGGATGCAGGCGGCCTTCGTCAACATCGGTCTAAGCCAGGCCGCTTTCATCTATGTGGATGATGTCTTCCACGATGATTTCAAGGAATATGAACGCTTATTCGATATGGAATCAGAGGTGAACGAAGACAGCCTGGAGGACACCCCCATTGCGGAGATCTCCGATAAGCGCGATTATACCATCGAAGAGCTGATCCGCGAAGGTCAGGAGATCCTGGTCCAGGCCGCCAAATCCCCCATGGGAACCAAAGGCGCGCGCATTTCTTCCTATATTTCCCTTCCCGGTCGTTTTCTGGTGCTGATGCCCAATTCAAATCATATCGGTGTTTCCCGGCGAATCGAAGACGAAACCGAACGCGAACGCTTAAAAGCGATGGTGGCTAAACTCAGGACCGAGGAATTCGGCTATATTGTGAGGACCGCGGCGGAAGGCGAACAGGAAGAAAAGCTGGCCTATGAAATGGGGTTTTTAAACAACCTCTGGAAAAACATCCAGCGCAAGTTTGAAACCGCCCCGGTACCGTCCCTCTTGCACCAGGAGCTTTCCATCAGCCTGCGGGCGGTGCGAGACCTTTTGATCCAGGAAGTCGAAAAACTGGTCATCGACTCAAAACCGACCTACCAGGCGGTTCTGTCGTTTCTGGACACCTACATGCCCAGTTTAAAAGACCACGTGGTACTTTATGAGGGCTCCGAGCCGGTTTTTGATGCCTACAACCTGGAGGGTGATATTTCCAGAGCCCTGAAAAGAAAGGTCTGGCTGAAATCCGGCGGTTATATCCTGCTGGAGCATACCGAAGCACTGGTGGCCATCGACGTAAATACCGGCCGTTATGTCGGCAAGCATAATCTGGAAGAAACGATCTTAAAAACCAATCTCGAGGCGGTCAAAGAAATTGCCTACCAAATCCGCCTCCGGGACCTGGGCGGCATCATCATTATCGATTTCATCGATATGGAGAAAAAGAGCAACCAGGAAAAAATCTTCAACGCCCTCAAAGAGGCCTTAAAAAAGGATAAAAGTAAAACCCATGTCTTACCCATGTCCGAGATGGGATTAATCCAGATGACCCGCAAGCGCACCCGGGATCCCCTGACGCGAATTCTCTGCGAGCCCTGTGTTTATTGCGACGGGGAGGGTTACCTGTTGTCCCGCCAATCCATTTGCTACAATATTTATCGTGAGATATTGCACAATGGTCATGATATGGACGGCACGCGCCTGACCCTCAGGGTCAACCCGCAGATTGCCGAGCTTTTGCTTGGCGAGGAAAACCCTCTCATTACCCACCTTGAGCGTTCCATCAGCAAACAGATTGTCATTTACCCCAACCCGGAGTTTCACATGGAACAATTTGACATTTTTGAAGTTATCGGCGAGTAGGACACCGGTTTAGCAGAAACATGGCAGGCCGAGCCAGGCTCGGCCTTTTTTTCATTCATCTCAGATATTTGCTCTTGACAGCGCCAACAGTGTATGCTTTATTGCTTCGGTTTACGGTACCACTTACCAGATATAGGATGCTCGATACTCGATACTTGATGATGAGGGTGGTGTAATGGCCGTTTGGGCTTGTCCGGTATCCAGCGTCGAGCATATTTATTTACTGAAATAACAAATAGTTATGGCGATGGCCAACGCCACTCGCCTGCAAGCTTTACTTACAGCCATATAAAGGAATGCTAAAATGAAACGAACTTTTCAGCCCAGTAGAATTAAGCGGGCCCGCAACCATGGCTTTCGCAAACGAATGGCCACCAAAGCGGGTCGGCGCATCATCAACCGGAGAAGAGCCAAAGGCAGGGTACGTCTGGCGGGTTAAAAGCTGTCTTCAAAAAAGGGAGCTTGTCCGTTGCGTTTTTCTTTTACGAAAGCCGACCGGATTCTTAAACGAAGCGACTTTATCGCCCTGTCAAAATCCGGGAAGAGGGTACAAAATTCTGAATTCATTGCTTATTTTGGTCCGACCCGGCACAACCAATCCCGATTGGGCGTAACGGTAACGAAAAAGGTTGGACAGGCTGTCGAGCGAAATCGTCTTAAACGAATGGTGCGCGAATTTTTTCGACTCAACCGGCATGGTTTAGCCGGCAAGTGGGATATCAACATCATCGCCAAGAGGCGGAGTGCAGGCATTACTTCCGAGAAGGCTAACCGATCGCTTGAAAACATATTTGAGCTGATATCGAGGCATGCTGATCATCAATAAAATTTTCCGGATCCTTTTCACTGCGTTCATCAGGGTGTACCAATACACCCTGTCACCGCTGCTGGGGCCTTCATGTCGATTTTATCCCAGCTGTTCCGAGTATGCCCACCAAGCGATCATGCGGCATGGCCCCTACCGCGGCCTGCTGTTGGCCCTAAAGCGTCTATTGAGATGCCATCCATTTCATCCCGGAGGTGTTGACCCGGTTCCCTGAACCGCTAACGATGTGAAATCCACTGGACCGGCGTGATGCGGTCCGATGTTAAACGGAAGATTATTAAAATCTGCAATTTGCCAGGAATGGATCTCTTAAGCTGAGTCCTATACACCGGATCTTATCAGCCTGCCTTTAGGTCAGTCCACAGAGAACATGCCCCGTTTAATAGTTATTATTAGTTTTAGGAGAAGACAATGGAACAAGCGCGTTTGTTAATTGCTATTGTCCTGTCGGCCGCTGTTTTTTTGGTGTGGCAGTTCTTTTTTGTTGATCGGGACGCGGTTCAAAAGACAGCCCAAAAGAGCGAGCAGCCGCCGGCCAAAGCCGAGCCGGCCAAGCCGGCCCAACCCTATACCGCGCAGCAGCAAGGTGAGATTGCCAAACCAACTCCCGTGGCCGAAGTTGCGGTGGCCGACCCCGCCCAATCTGCGAAAATATTCACCGTGGAAACCCCGCTTTACCGGACCAAAATCTCGACGAAAGGGGCCGGTTTTGTCAGTTTTATCCTTAAGAACTACCGCGAAGAGGTGGCCGAGGACGCTCCTTTAAAAGAAATTTTGCCCCAGGAAAACTTTGTTGGAACCGTTTTGATCGGCTATGATGGCCAAAGTTTGGCCGGGCTTGAAGATGCGGTTTTTTCAGCCGACGTCGACAGTGACACCTTGCAGGTTAAGCAGGGTGTCCAGAAGATCACCTTTGCCTGGCAATCCAGCCAGGGGGTGGTGGTGGAAAAAACCTATACGTTCGATCCGGCCTCCTACGTCATGAAGCTTGCGGTCAACGTCAAAAACGGCTCCGATCGCGCCATCCAGGACAAGATGTATATCAGCTTGCGGGGAAAGGTCGATGCAAAAGGGCGGACTTACGGGTTCGAGGGACCCAGCGCATTGGTCAACGACAGCCTTGAAGAGGTCGAGGTTGACGACATTGCCGATAAAAACATTTATACGGGTATGTTAAAGTGGGTTGCGGTTCAGGATCGTTATTTTATGACCAGTGTCATTCCCGAGCATGCGGAAGAAGCCACCATGCGGCTATTCGTCAACGAGGACAACATGGTGGAGGCCCAATTTCTGAATGCGCTCAGCGACATCCGGCCCGGTACCCAGCGCGACTATCAGTACGCCCTGTTTTTCGGGCCGCGCAGCATGAAGGTTTTGAAAGCGGTCGGGCACGATCTCTCCAAAGCGCTTAATTTCGGCTTTTTTGATATTATCGCCAAACCCTGCGTTTGGCTGATGAACCTGCTTTACGGGGTAATTCCCAATTATGGCATCGCCATTATTGTTTTAACGCTTCTAATCAAAATTATCCTCTGGCCGCTGGGATCCAAAAGCTACAAATCCATGAGTGAAATGAAACGGATCCAGCCGCTGATGAAGGAGATCAGAGAGAAATACAAAGATGACAAGAAAAAAATGAATGAAGAGGTGATGAGCCTCTACCGGACCTATAAAATCAACCCGCTGGGGGGCTGCCTGCCCATGCTGGTGCAGCTGCCGGTGTTTTTCGCCCTGTATCGGATGCTGTATCAGGCGATCGAGCTGCGACATGCGCCCTTTTTCCTGTGGATCGATGATCTGTCGGCACCGGACCGGTTGTTCCGATTTCCGGTCGAGCACATCCCCTTTATGGAACCGCCCTATGGGATTCCGGTCCTGACACTTATTATGGGGGCTTCCATGATTCTACAGCAAAAAATGTCTCCTCCCATGGGGGATCCCACCCAGGCCAAAATGATGATGTTTATGCCGGTTATTTTTACGGTAATTTTCATCAATTTTTCATCCGGCCTGGTGCTCTACTGGCTGGTGAATAATATTCTCTCGATTGCCCAGCAATATTATATTCAGAAGAAATATGCTTAGAAATGGTTTCAAAACTCCATCTGACGCCCGAATACGGCGTTGCGAGTTCCTTAGAAATGTACGCTCATCCCGCCATCGGCGGGACTGCGCTTTCCCAGAAACTCACGGCCTTGAGGCATACGGGAATCTAATTAAAATAGACATGTCATCCCGCTAGGCGGGGTCTTTGGACGTGATCTGAAGTTTTGAAACCATTTCAAGGAATCTCATTTACAGTAACGGAGGTTGTTGCAAATGTCTTCGTTGGAATTTGAAGGAAAAAATGTCGACAAAGCCGTGCAGATGGCCTGTGACGAGCTCAACTTAACCACTGATGAAATCCAATATACGGTCCTGTCCCGCGGCTCCAGCGGTATTTTCGGATTGGGCGGCGCCAAAAACGCCCGGATAAAGGTCTATTTGCCTGAAAAAAGCATGGAAAGCGAGCCTGACGCTGACGCTACCATGCCGCCTGAATCCGTTTCCGAAAAACCCGCGCCAAGTGATGGTCCCATTGCCGCTGACGACCCATCCGACGGTCGGCACGGCCCGGATTCAGAAGAAAATCCTCTGGACCTGTCCCGCGAGATTTTGCAGCGCATCGTCGAAGCCATCACTTCCGATGCAACCATAGCGGTCGAAGAAACCAACGGCCGGATCCTGTTGAATGTCACCGGCGGAAATGCCGGCGCGCTGATTGGCAAGAAGGGCCAGACACTCGAAGCCATTCAGTCTCTGGTAGACAAAATCGTCAATAAGCACCATCGGAACGAGGACCGGATCAGGGTCCAGGTAGATGTGGAAGGCTATCTGGCGACCCGGAAGCTCAATTTGGAAAAACTGGCCCAGCGTCTGGCCGATAAGTCCAAACGGATTCGCAAGCCCATATCTCTGGGTCAAATGAACGGCTACGACCGCAGGATCGTTCACCTGGCCTTAAAGGACGACCCCGAGGTTAAGACCAAAAGCAGGGGGGAGGGCTATATGCGGAAGCTGGTCATTTTTCCCCAGAAGACTAATGCCCACCGGCAGGCATCGCAGTAGTGGGCGAAACGAACGAAAAAGATGGACAATTCCACTATAGCAGCCATTGCAACACCAGGTGGCCGGGGTGGAATCGGGATCATAAAAATATCCGGCCCCAAGGCCGTGTCGATTGCCGCAAGGATCTTCTCCCCTGCTGAGTCCGGGGCTACTTCCAGCCCCGGCCCCTCTAAGACACCGGCGGTTGCCGTTCCCAACGACATCGATTCCCATCGGCTTAGATACGGTCATATCATCGACCCTGATAATGGAAGCGTTGTGGATGAAGTCCTTCTTTCCGTTATGAAGGCCCCGCGTTCCTACACCAGGGAGGATGTGGTGGAAGTCAATGCCCATGGCGGGCCGGCGGCGCTGAATGCCATCCTTGAGCTGGTTTGCAAACACGGCGCTCGCATTGCCGCGCCCGGGGAATTCACCCAGCGGGCCTTTTTAAATGGTCGCATCGATCTGACCCAGGCCGAAGCCGTCATTGATATCATCAATGCACGCACGGACAAATCGTTGCAGGTGGCCACCGCCCAGGTTGATGGAAAACTCGGAAAAGCGGTGGAGCAGATCCGGGCTTTTCTGGTGGAAGTGCTCGCTCGCACCGAAGCGGCGATCGATTTTCCGGATGATGTGGAAGAGATTGCCGACCCCGCAAGGATCGGGACCGAGGTGACGGCCCGGGTAATTGAACCGCTGCGCACCCTCATACGGCACCATATCGACGGCAGGGTTTTGCGAGAGGGTCTAAGGGTTGCCGTGACCGGGCGACCGAATGTGGGCAAATCGAGCCTGTTAAATTGTCTGGTTCAAAAAGAGCGCGCCATTGTGACCGAAGTGCCCGGAACCACCCGTGATACCATTGAAGAAACGATTAATATCAATGGCTATCCGGTTATCCTATCCGACACTGCCGGGCTGCATGCCACCGAGGATCCCATCGAGGCCCTCGGCATCGAGAAAACCGTTGAAAATATCGATGCGGCCGATCTGGTGCTCTTCATGGTAGAAGCCGACCGGCCGTTGGTTGACGACGATCAGCGCATATTTGACCGCATCCGCTCCAAACCGGTTATTATTGTGGCCAATAAAATTGATCTAACCGACGACGGGAATGCCATTTGCGAGATCCCTGCATCATGGGGGACAACCAACGCCATTCCCACCTCGGCGCTGTACGATCGCGGCATCGAGCTGTTGAAGGACCAGATCATAGAGACTGCCGTTGGCAATGCGCCCCTTGAGCTGGCCTCGGCCATCGTACCCAACCTGAGGCAAAAGGTGCTGATGGAGGACAGTCTGAATGCGGCCGAGGCCATTAAGCAGGGACTGATAAACGGCACCCCCGTGGAACTGGTGGCCATTAACCTCCAGGAAGCCATCGACGCCCTGGGCCAAATCCTCGGCACCAACGTCAAGGTGGATCTTCTGGATCAGATCTTTAGCCGGTTTTGTATTGGGAAATAAGTATTGGTAGTGTATTCATTCGCGCGGGATTGTTTCACGTGAAACATCAAGGAATGGGGTTCAAAGGGTCAGAAGTTCCGGTGTTCGAGGGCTCGAGTTAACCCTGAGAGGTGAACCCAGAACCCAGAACCTCGAACCTCATCTAAAAAGGAGTTACAAAATATTACCATGTCCATCGACCTAACACCTTACTTTGAAAAATACGAAGCGCTGGTGGAGAAATCGGAGGAAGCCTTTAACCGCGTTAAAGCCGCCTATGCCGAGTGTGTGAAATGCGAAGAAAAGTGTTCGGATTGTTGTTTCGCCTTGTTCGATCTGACGCTCATCGAAGCTTTATATCTTCACCAGAAATTCAAGGAAAAGTACAAAGGTGCCGCCAAGGTTGAGCTCGTCGAAAAAGCCAATCGCGCCGATCGCCGGATTTATAAAATCAAACGCAAAGCGTTCAAGGAGCTGCAGTCCGGAAGAGATGAAGGGGAGCTGCTGGCTGCAATGGCCCTGGAACGGGTTCGCTGTCCGCTATTGAATGAAAAAGACCTGTGCGATCTTTACGATTACCGGCCCCTGACCTGTCGATTTTACGGCATCCCCACCGCCATTGGCGGTGCCGGACATACCTGCGGTAAATCGGGTTTCAAACAGGGCGAGCAATACCCGACAGTTAATCTGGGTGCCGTCCACAGCCAGTTGCAGCAGATTTCGGCCGAGCTGCTGCGAGACATCAAATCCAGAAACATCAAGCTGGCGGATTTGCTGATTCCCTTATCCTCGGCCATGGTCATGGATTTTGACGACGTATTTCTGGGTGTCGCCGAAGAACCCCCGGAGGAGCCCCGGCCCAAACGCCGTTCGAGGAAAAAGAAATGAGTGAATTTTCTAGAGAGGATGTCGAACAGCGCAAAAAGGCTGTCTTCGACGCCATGTCGCCGCGCCGGCAGAAGCATATTCTTAAAAAGGGCTATGACAAATGGGATCCCTTTGAGGAGCCCAAAGATCCCATCGACATCCGCAAAGATCCATCCAAGCGCACCAGTCAGCAGCTCGTGCGGGAATTTCTGCAATCCCGCAGCTCCGAGGCTTACAGCAATGCCTATGGCAGGGGGGTCCTGGAGATGGCCATCGGCATCATCAATGACGATGACCGCTTTATCGGTATGTACGAATTCGCACACTGGCACCAGGAGCTTTTGAAGAAGGAAGG
>Ga0209536_100002891_pt1 | contig 27849 bp, 24 predicted proteins | sample DeeMarSeWOR28_12_FD_187461 | JGI IMG/M metagenome (GOLD analysis project Ga0209536, IMG submission 187461) | Marine sediment microbial communities from White Oak River estuary, North Carolina - WOR-2-8_12 (SPAdes) (version 2) | ecosystem: Environmental > Aquatic > Marine > Intertidal zone >... | reverse complement strand
ATGCCATAGCCACCCATCATCCCCGGGCCCATCATCCCGCCGCCATATCCGGGCCCCATCTGGCCATACCCCTGCCCCATCATTCCGGGCCCCATCGGTCCATAGCCCCGGCCATAGCCCCGGCCATAGCCCGGGCCATAGCCTTGGCCGTAACCCGGTCCCATCATGCCCGGACCCATGCCGGTCCCCGGTGCCGCAGGGCCGCTCTGAGCGAGCGCGGCCGGTGCCGCCAAACCCGTGGCGATCAACGTCGCGACAAGCAGCATTCGTTTCATGGTCTTTTCCTTTCGCTTTGCGCAGTTGGATTGAACGTGTCAAATGGACGACCAACGCCATTCGACACGGGTAGCAGACGGTTTTCGTCGCGCGCCGTTCAGCAATCGCAGTTTGCTCTCCGCGTTCGGCCAACCGCCAGGTAACTCGTTCCAAGGTGGAAACGCTGAACGATGCGGAATTCTTCCAGTCGCTCGCCAAGCATTGCCCAGGGCGCCCGTAGACCGCGGTACGTGGTCAGGTAGCATCGGCCGCGCCACAGTTTCCAGAGATTGATCGGAGTGCCCCACCACCATGGCAGCAGGCACAATCCCAGTACCGCGATGCGCGCGCCCGGTCGCGCATGCGCCAGAAGATTGTCTAGCGCGCGTGGCGACTGCAGGACATCGTGCGTGTAGCAGAGCAGCAGCGCGTCGGCCGGTGTCGCGGGATGTGCGTTCTCGACGGGAGCGACCAGAAGCTCGACGTTGCCTCGCAACTCCGCGGCCGCGAGGCGCGCTGCAGCCTGTTGCGCCATTTCGGGCGACTGCTCGATGCCGATGACCCTTCCGCGCTCTCCTACCCGCCGCAGGAGCTCGGCAAGGACGGCGCCAGTGCCGCAGCCCACGTCGATCACCGTGTTGCCGGGCCGCAAATCGAGCGCGTCGACCGCAGCGAGGCGCAGGCCTTCGATGAGTCGGCACGATTTGTCATACTTGCGCGCCAACGCCCGGTAGCGCTCGAGCGAGACGCCGCGGTCGGGCGCCTTGCGCAGATTGCCGATCAGCCGGTCCATCGGTCGTCTTTCGTCAGTGACGCACCATGGCTAGGTCGCGCAACGGAACTCTGCCTTACTGCAGATCGCCCCGGTACGGCTGCGCTGGAAGGCGGCGAATCCTGCTCGCCATCCCAAGCGCAGCCGCGCCTGACGGGCTGATCAGCCGGCGCGTTCACCGCGCGTCAACTGATCGCGCTGCTCCTGCGTGAGGAGCGCTTCGATGCGCTGCTGCGCATCGCGCACGGTTGCGAGCATCTGCTGGTGTACTGCAGACATTGCGTCATAGGCCTCGCGCGCGGCCACGTCATCCGCCTTGCCCTCGCTTTGCAGTTCGAGCAGCTTTTGACGCGACTCGCGCATGGCGCCCATGAGCGCCCAATGCGTCTGCCGCAGTCCATCCTGGATCTCGGCGATCTTGGCGCGTTGCTCATCGCTCAGATCCAGCGCGGCATAGGCGGCGCCATGCATCATGCCGCCCATCCCACCAGGCCCGTATCCGGGGCCCATCATGCCGGGACCCATCGGGCCAGAGCCGCGGCCCATCATTCCAGGTCCGTAGCCCTGCCCCATCATGCCGGGACCCATCGGGCCATAACCGCGGCCCATCATTGCGGGGCCATGGCCGCGTCTCATCATCCCGGCCCCCACGCCCGGTCCCCACTGCGGCGCAGGCCGCGCAAACGTGGCGGCGTCGCCCGCCCCGACTGTTTCGTCCGTACCGCTGGCCGCCCAGGCAGACGCGACGACGAGCGCCGCAGCGACGGCTGATGCAATCAAAGTGCGTTTCATGGTGTCACTCCGTTCGATTCGAGTTCGACTGCTGTTGCGTGATGCGGTGCTCGACGCGCGTAGGCGCGCGATCCGCGAATTCTTAACGCATGATGTGCCGGCCGCCGTTGCGGCGCGGCGCAGTCGATCGGCTCAGCGCAGAATGCGCGTCGAGCGGACGTAGAACGGCGGGCTGCCGGGAGGAATGACCGAGGCGGTCAAGGCGTGCAGCAGCGGCATCGCGGCCGGCAACGCCGCCCGCATGGACTGCAGCAGCACGGGCGCAGAGCCCTGCCCGGTGCGCCATGGCAAGACGTCCGCTGGCTTGACGAGCGCCGAGCCCCCGATGCTTTCGCAGCAGGGTTCGTCGTGCGGTGCCTGCGCCGGCGCCTCGTGCGTTGACGCATCGTGCGCGTTGTGCGCAAGCGCATGATGCGGAACGTCGCTCTTCCCCCAGTGCGACAGCCAGACGTCGCAGGCCGGGCGCAGCGACATCAGGGCAAGGGCAACGATCGCCAGCGCAGCCCACCACCTGCGTTGCCGCGCCGTGGGCGTGATCGAGATGACCCCTGTGGCACTCATTTCAGGCTCTTATCCTGCGCCTGCCGGCTGTTCGCATATTGACGCACGTCAATCGACGAAGCGCTCTCATAGTTCGACCTGCCCGCCGGGCAGGAGTTCGCAAGCCCCACCCGCCCAATTTGTCATTTCGCCGGCTCGATTTTGGTCACCGTCATCGCCCCGCCCTTGCTTTCCACCGCGAAGCGCACCTTGTCGCCTTCCCTGACCTGGTCGAGCATCGCCGGGTCCTTGACCTGGAACACCATCGTCATCGGCGGCATGTCGAGATGCTTGATCTCGCCGTGCTTGATGGTGAGCTTGCTGGCGTCCTTGTTGACTTTTCGAATCACGCCTTCGGTCATGTCGTCGGCCAGCGCCGGAAGCGCAGCGAACAGGATGGCCGCAAACGCGGCACGCAACATCATTCTGAGCATTGCAGGATCTCCTTACAGGTTGAAAAAGGATGTGGCTCTCGCGAGCCGGTTGAAGAGTTTCGGCATCGTCATTTTTGCCCGCCGTGCCCATTCGGCTTGCGCGCGCGCACCACGCGCTCGCCGGGCTTCGGCCCGCGCGCAGGCGAGCGGGCAGCCCGCGGCGCCGCGCCCTTGAGCGCGTACGCCACCGTGCCGGACGGATGCCGGTACCAGCCCGGATCCTTGTAGTCGTCGCGCGCCAGGCCTTCACGCACCTTGACCACGCTGAACATGCCGCCCATCTCGATGGCGCCGAACTGCCCGGCGCCGGTCATCATCGGCAGCGTGTTGTCCGGCAGCGGCATCTCCATCTCGCCCATGTCGGCCATGCCGCGCTCGCCCATCACCATGTAATCCGGCACGAGGTCGATCACCTTCTTCACTACGCCGCGCTGGTCGACCCCGATCATGGTGGGCACGTTGTGACCCATCGCGTTCATGGTGTGGTGCGACTTGTGGCAGTGGATCGCCCAGTCGCCCGGCTCGCTGGCGACGAACTCGAAGGCGCGCATCTGCCCGATCGCGACGTCGACCGTGACCTCCGGCCAGCGTGCGGCCTCGCGCACCCAGCCGCCGTCGGTGCAGGTGACCTCGAAGTCGTAGCCGTGCATGTGGATCGGGTGGTTGGTCATGGTGAGGTTGCCGAAGCGGATCCGCACCCGGTCGTCCTTGCGCACGACGAAGTGATCGATGCCGGGAAACACGCGCGAGTTCCAGCACCACAGGTTGAAGTCGAGCATGGTGTTGACCTTCGGCGTGAAGGCGCCCGGGTCGATGTCGAATGCGTTCAGCAGGAACACGAAATCGCGGTCGACGCGCATGAACTGCGGGTCTTTTGGATGCACCACGAAGAACCCCATCATGCCCATCGCCATCTGCACCATCTCGTCTGCGTGCGGGTGATACATGAAAGTGCCGGACTTCTTCATCTCGAACTCGTAGACGAAGGTCTGGCCGGGCTTGATGTGCGGCTGGGTGAGACCGCCAACGCCGTCCATGCCGCTCGGCAGCAGGATGCCGTGCCAGTGAATCGTGGTGTGCTCGGGCAGCTTGTTGGTGACGAAGATCCGCACCCTGTCGCCCTCGACGCACTCGATCGTCGGTCCCGGCGACTGGCCGTTGTAGCCCCAGAGGTGCGCGGTCATCCCGGGCGCGATCTGGCGGCGCACCGGCTCGGCGACGAGGTGGAACTCCTTCCAGCCGTTTTTCATGCGCCAGGGCAGCGTCCAGCCGTTCAGCGTCGCCACCGGCTGGTAGGGTCGGCCGTTCGACGGCTCGAGCGGCGGCGCCATGTCGGGTTTGTCCCTGAGTGGCGCCTCGGGCAACGAGGCGGCCTGGACGCGCGAGACGAGCGCGGCACCGAACAGGCCGGCGGCCGAAGCGCGGAAAAAGTTTCTGCGTGAATTCATCGTCCGCTCCCCGTTCAATGCTCGGCGCCGGATCCGGCACCGGCCATCGCCGCCGCGGATGCCCGCATCGCCATGCCGCCGGGTGAGCGCCCGGTGAGCGCCATCTGCAGGGTCCCGTCGGCAATCCAGAAATCGCGTAACGCCTCGATCGCGGCGTTGACGCTCGCGATCGTGGTGCGCGCGTCCGCCAGCAGCTCGAACACGCCGATCAGCATGCCGTTGTAGCGCAGCAGGTTTTCCTCCGAGATGCGCTTGCGCAGCGGCACGATCTCGTCGCGGAAAAGCTTCGCGCTGTCGTAGGCGCTGCGGTACGCGGTCCAGGCCTCGCGCACCTCGGAGCGCGCGTGGATCGCGATCTGCCGCGCGCGCTGCACGGACTGCATGTAGCGGTGCTGCGCGCCGGCCAGGCGCGCATCGCCGGTGTCGAAGACCGGCAGCTTGAGCTCGACCTCCCAGCCCTTTTTCACCGGCTCGGCCGACTCCGTCGTGTACTGGTAGCCGACCTCCAGCACGTTGACGAAGCGCGTGGCGTCGGTCAGGCCCAGCGTGGCGGCAAGGCTCTCCGCGTCGTGCTTTGCCGCGCGCACGTCGAGCCGCTCCCGCATCGCCGTCGCTTCGAGCTGGCCGAGCGCGCGCGGCGCCTTCGGCAGTGCGGGCAGACGCTCGGGCAGGCTGAACAGCGTCTGCGCGCCCCACAGGCCGAGTACGCGCGTCAGGTTCTCGCGCGCGGCGACTGCGGTCTGCCGCGCGCGCGCCAGCTGTGCCGTGGTTTCGGCGTAGAAGGCCTGCTCGCGCATGCGCTGCAGCTTCGAAAAGTTGCCGGCTCCGGCCATGCGCGCGGCGAGCTCTGCGCTCGCATCCGCCGAGCGCATCACCATCTCGAAGTAGCGTTCGCTTTCCTTCGCCGCGACCGCCTCGAACCAGCCGCGGCGCGCTTCCAGCGCGACACGCAGCGCCTCGGCGGCAGCAAGCAGCTTGGCCTGCTCGAAACGCTGCTCGGCGATCTCGACGCGCGAGGACATCGTGATGAGCGACATCAGGTTGAACAGGAAGAAGCGCTCGATCTCGAGACCGTCGCCGCGCACCAGGCGCGCATAGGCGAAGCTCGGATTGGCGAGCCGGCCGGCTTGCACCAGATCGGCCTCGGCGATGCCGAGCTCGGCGTAGGCCGCCTGCAGGCCGCGGTTGTTGAGCAGCGCGATGCGCACCGCCTGTTCCGGGCCGATCGGCGCGGCGAGCAGCGTGTTGACCTCCGCCGCAACGCTCGTTGCGGTCTTGTCGTCGCGCACCCAGGTGGCGTCCTGGCCGGTGCGCGCCCTGACGGCCGCGTTCACGCTGTCAAAGCCGCCGTCCTTGGAGAACGTGGAGCAGCCGCCGAGGAACAGCGCTGCGAGCGCGGCCGCGCACAAACGCGAACGCGCGCTCATCGCTCCCCTCCCACCATCGGGCGCGGGGCTTTCGGCCCTGCATGCTGCGGTGCCTGCGCGCGCCCTCTCACCTGCCCCATGTGGCCGCCGAGCGCGCCGGCTTCATCGTTCGCCTCGCGCCAGTCCCGCAGCCTGGTTTCCTCGTAGGGCTGGTAGCCCTCGAGCGCGGACTGGTACTTCGTCTCCGGCACCGGCGCCTTCGGATCCGCCGGATCCGCGGCCGCCGGCCGCTGGTTCTCGGCGAGGACGGCGGTCCACGCCAGCAGCTGCACCGCCAACGCGGCGCGCAACCATCGATGCATCGTAGTTTCCCCTGCCATGCGCCCGCATGCAGCGGACGCGGTCGAACACCGGGCGCGCGCGATCAAGCGCGCGACCCGACCCGGGTCAGGCGAGGGGCGTCAGCGGAGGTCGGTCGAGCGCTTCGGGGACGAAGCCGACGAACGAGGACAACGCCTGCGCGACGACGTCGCGCTCAGGCGAAACGGGAAACGGGAACGGCGACGCGGCGACGATGCCGGCGACGACCCCGCAGGAGGCGCAGGCTGCGCAGTGCGCGCTAGACGGATCCTGTGCCTCACCTGCGTCATCGCCGAGTGTCGCATTGGCACTGCCATGCGCGTCGTGGTCATGTGCCTGCGCAGACGCCGTCGCGGGCATGTGCCCGTGCCCGCCATCGTGTTGCGAATGCTGCAGGTCGCGGCAGATGCCGGCGCCCAGCGCGGCGAATCCCTGCAGCGGAACCGCCGCAATGAGGATCGCTGCCAGCAGGACGCGAATGAATTTCTTCGGCATGGGCGCGGATTATAGCCAGCAAGCTTTGACGCGCGTCAACGAATTTTGTTCCTGTCGGCTGAGATCACCGCAGCCGCCGGCCGAGGTCGCGCAACACTTCGCGCGCGCAATTCCGCCCCGGCAGCCCGGTCACGCCGCCGCCCGGATGCGCGCCAGAGCCGCAGAGGTAGAGACCCTTGAGCGGCGAACGATAATCCGCGTAGCCCAGCATCGGCCGCGCCGACCAGAGCTGGTCGAGCGTCAGCTGGCCGTGGAAGATGTCGCCGCCGACCAGGCCGAACTCGCGCTCCAGGTCGGTTGGCGAAAGCGCGGTGTGTGCGATCACCTGGGCGCGGAATCCCGGCGCATGCATCTCGACGACGTCGAAGATGCGCTCGATCGCCTCGTCCTTGCGCGCGACCCAGTCCGCGCCCGGGTCGAAATGCTGGCAGAACAGGCTCGCGACATGCGCGCCCGCCGGGGCGAGCGAGTCGTCAAGCGTGCTCGGGATCACCATCTCGACGATCGGCGCGCGCGCGATGCCCTCGCGCCGGGCATCGCTGTGCGCTGCGTCCATGTAGTCGAGCGACGGCGCAAGAATGATGCCGCTCGCGTGATGCGGGCCCGGCTGCGGCAGGCAGGCGAAGCGCGGCAGCGCAGAGAGCGCAACGTTCATGCGAAAGCTCGCCGAGGCGCACTTCCAGCCGCGCATCCGACCGACGAAGGCCTCCGGTAGCGCCAATGGATCGACCATGTCGAGGTAGAGCAGCTTTGGATTGACGTTGCCGACGACGATATCCGCATCGAGCGTTCGCCCGTCGGTCAGCGTGACACTCCTCGCCGCGCCGTCGTGCGTCCCGACCCGCGCAACCGTGGCCGAGGTTTCGATCTCGACGCCGTGTGCACGCGCCTCGGCAGCAATCGCATTCGAGATTGCGCCCATGCCGCCGATCGCGTGGCCCCAGGCGCCCTTCCTGCCGTTCACCTCGCCGAAGCAGTGGTGCAGCAGGACATACGCCGTTCCGGGATGAAACGGGCTCGCATAGCTGCCGACGACCGCATCGAAGCCGAACGCCGCGCGCACCGGATCGGACTCGAACCAGCGCGCGAGCAGGTCGGCGGCGCTCTTCGTGAACATGTCGAGCAGGTCCCGCCGCGCCTCCATGTCGAGCGTTCGCACGCGGCGCGCGGCCGACAGCGCGCGCCACAGGTCGCCGAGCCCGCCGCCGAGGTTCGGCGGCGTCTCGAGCACCAGTGCGCGCAACACGTCCGCAACGCGCTCGAGCATCACCCAGTAGGCAGGCAAGCGCTCGGCGTCGGTCGGCGAAAATTTCGCAAACTCGCGCTGCGTCGCTTCGAGACCGCCACCGACGCGCAGGCAGCGTGCGTCGTCGAGCGGCAGAAAGTTCGCCAACGGGCGCTCGACGATGCGCAGTCCATGCCGCGCGAGGCGCAGCTCGCGGATCACCGCAGGGTGGAGCAGACTGACCGTGTAGGCCGCAACCGAATTGCGAAACCCCGGGTGGAATTCCTCGGTCGCCGCGGCGCCGCCGATCACCGGCCGGCGCTCGAGCACCTTGACGCGCAGCCCGGCGCGCGCGAGATAGGCGGCGCAGGCGAGGCCGTTATGGCCGGCACCGATGACGATTGCCCGCGGATTTTGCGCCATGCACGCGGCCCGAACGGAGAGTCGGGCATGATAGCCGGCCCCCGGGCATCGCCGCGGCTCGGTAACATTGCGTTCGCATCTGTCGAGGAACCCGAATGAGCGATCCACAGTCCGGCTGGCGTCCGAGCCAGCGCTATCCCGATCCCGCGGTGGTCGTCGTCGACGAATCCTTCGCCCGCTACCGCCTGCCGCTCGCCAAGATCGAGCGGCTCGGCGGCGCGACGCGCTGGGCCGAAGGGCCGGTCTGGTTCGGCGACGCGCGCTGCCTCATCTGGAGCGACGTGCCCGGCGACTGCATGTGGCGCTGGGATGAGGAAAGTGGCGTGATCGGGGTCTACCGACGGCCATCGAACAACGCGAACGGCAACACGCGCGACGGCGAAGGCCGTCTGGTCACCTGCGAGCACCGCGGGCGACGCGTCGTACGCACCGAGCACGACGGCAGGCTGACGGTGCTTGCCGAGCGCTTCGAGGGCAAGCGGCTCAACTCGCCGAACGACGTCGTGTGCAAGTCCGACGGGTCAATCTGGTTTACCGACCCCGCCTTCGGGCTGCTCAGCCACTACGAGGGCGAGATCGCCGAACAGGAACTGCCGACGCACGTTTACCGCATCGATGCGACGGGCGCGCTGAGCGTGGTCGCCGAGGGCATCAACCAGCCGAACGGGCTGGCATTCTCGCCCGACGAATCGATTCTCTACATCGTCGAGTCGCGCTCCGTACCACGCAAAATCCTTGCCTACGACGTGAAAAGCGGTACGACCCTCACCAATCGACGCGTGCTGATCGACGCCGGGCCCGCAGGCACGCCCGACGGTTTCCGCTGCGACGTCGACGGCAACCTGTGGTGCGGCTGGGGCATGGGCGAAGCCGGGCTCGACGGCGTGCACGTGTTCAACCCGGACGGGCGGCTGATCGGGCGCATCGATCTGCCCGAGCGCTGCGCCAATCTGTGCTTCGGCGGGCTGCAGCGCAACCGGCTCTTCATGGCGGCGAGCACCTCGCTCTACGCGCTCTACGTCAACACGCAGGGCGTGCCGTACGTCTGATACCGCCACGCGCCCCGGCCGGATATCCTGACCCCGGGGTTCGGGGCGGCACCTGAGCGGTCCGCGCTCAGCCTTGCGGTTGGCGCTCCCGCGCCTCGTCCGCGCTGCGCGACCCGCGCTCCGGCGCCGATCGCGGCCCAATCCGTTCCGCGGACTGCGCACGCCGCGACCGCGACTGCGCTTCAGGTTGGCGCTCGGCCGGCTGCGTCTCGTCGTGCTGCGGCTGCGCAGGTCGCGCCTCGCGCTGCGGCTCCGGGCGCCGCGCCTCACGTTGTGGTCCGCGCTGACTCGTGGCCCGCGGACGCTCGCTCGCCGGGTTCTGGAACTCGCGTGCCGGCGGCTGCTGCGCTTCGGCGCGGCGCGTCTCGCGCGGTGGTGCCGCCCGCGCCGTCGACGGTGCGCGTTCGCGCGCCTCGGGTCGACGCGGCTCCGGCCGAGCGACTTCGGGCGGACGCGCTTCAGGCCGGCGGACTTCGGGCTGACGCGGCTCGGACCGTCTTGCGTCCGCGCGCTGCGACTCAGGCCGCGCGACTTCGGGCTGACGCGGCTCTGGCCGTCTTGCGTCTGCACGCTGCGGTTCCGGCCGCCTGGCCTCGGGTTGACGGTTCTCGGGGCCGCGCACCTCCCGCGGCGCCGTGCTCCGCTCGATCGCGTGCGACGGGCCCGGCCTCGGACGATAGCCGGCATGACGCCGCGTCGGCTCGTGATGCCAGCGGCCCGGCCTGATCACCACGACGCGTTGCGGCGCACGGTGCTCGATCGAGCGATGCACGTACCATGTGTCGACGCGCACCACGCGCACCTCGCGGCGCGGCCAGTCGATGTCGCTGTAGAAGAAGCCGACCGAGAGGCGCACGCCGCTGCTCCACCAGAATCCGACGCTGATGCCCGGCGCGCGCGGCACGAAGCGATACCCCGGCCAGGGCGCCCAGACCACCGGCGGGTGCGCCGGCCACCCCCAGCGGCCATAGGCGACGCGCGGATCGTAATACGGCAGGTAGACCACCGCCGGCGAGGCGAACACGATGTGGATACGCGGCCCGTCCTCGATGACCTGGACGCGCCCGTCACTCGCCAGCGCGCCTGCGACGCGCGCGCGGCGGCGCAGCCCCTGCACCGCGTCCATCACGTCCTGCTCCTGGGCAAGGAACGCGTCGCCGAGCTCGCGCGTCCAGTCGATCGTCTCGTCCATGCGCTGAATCAGGCCGGGGAAGGCAAGCAGCGACTTGACGCTCGGGTCCCAGTCGAAGGCGTCCGCAGCGCGCACGGCGTCTTCGCCGACCCGCTCCGGATGGATGCGCGACCAGCGTGCCGCCGTGACGATTTCGTCGGGATAGGTCGCCGCGATCAGCACCTGTGCAAGCAGCGCATCCGGATAGAGCGCGACCGGTGCAAGCAACTGGTCGAGCTCAGCGGCGCTCCAGCCGCGCGTCTGCGGCTGCGATTGTGCCGTGGCGCAGCCGCCGGCCATTGCGGCGAACAGCACCGTGAAAAGTACGGCGGCGATTCGATTGAGGATGGTTCGTGCAGTCGCGTTCATGGGGCACCTCCGGTCACCCCATTAGCGCGCATCTCGCCCGCGGTGTGCGTGAGCGATTGCTACCGGATGTAAGCGGCTTAACGCAGCAGCAACAATCGCCCGCCGGCGGTTCAGCCGCGCCGGCGCGCCACCAGCTTGAGCAGCGTCTCGAGCGTGATCGAGCGGAACGTCGCCTTGGCGATCTCGTCGATCTCCAAAAGCACCACGCCGATCGCGTCCTCGACCTCCCAGGCCGTCGCGCCGGCCTCGGATTTCGTGCGCCGGCCGCTGCGGCGGACGCCGCTTTTCGGTGCGCTGATGTCCTCGAACAGCTCGATGACGTCCATCAGCGTTACGCGCCGCGTGTTGCCCGCGAAGCGGTACCCGCCGCCCGCGCCGCGCGCGGCCCGCACCAGCCCTGCCCGGCCGAGGGTGCGCAGCACCTTGGCGAGGTGGTGCGGCGACATGCGGTACTTCTCGGCGATTTCCGCCGCCGAGAGCTGAGTGCCGGGCCGCGCCGCGAACTCCAGCACGCTGCACAGCGCGAGATGCGTGTTCTTCTGCAGCTTCACACGCGCCTCAGTCGAGGTTCTTCTCGAGCGGGATGAAGGGCGCCGCCATCATGCCCTGGCTGCGAAAGAACGACAGCACGAGAGGGTTGTCTCGCGCGAGCAGGGTACGCACGGTGCTTACGCCGAGGCGCCGGAAGCCGTCGCAGATCGCATCGAGCAGCTGCGTCGCGATGCCCGACAGGCGTGCGTCCGGCCGCACGCCGACACCGAACACCCAGCCGCAGGGCGGCGAGCCAAACTCCCAGTCGCGCACATCGCCGACGACGTAACCCTCGATGCGCCCGCCGCGGTCAGCAACCAGGAAAAAGCGCTGCTGCCGTGCGCCACCGTAGCGGCGCAGGATCTCGCCCCAGTACGCGGCCTTGCGCAAGCCGGTGATGCCGGCGTCGATTTCGACGACCTGCTCGAGATCCCCCGGCTGAACGCCGCGGATGCGCGTGGCGCCCGGCGTCCTGCGGGCGGCCGCGGATTTCTTGAGTGAGATCAAGTGGGGGGGCCTCGGGGCGAACTATCGTCAAAATACGCTTTTGAGTACCGAATTACCAGCATGGCCGTGGCGTGGCGCGCCGCGGCGCTTGAATTCGCGCCGGGCGCGGTGCAGCATGGGCGAAGACCCGACCGGGGCGCACCGAGGAGGAAGCATGAAATCCACCCTAGCCGCGGGGCTTTCCGCGAGCCGCAGCTATGCCGTAGACCGCGAGCGCACGATTGACTTCATGGGCGAGGCCGCGCGCGTCTATGCCACGCCGATGATGGTGCGCGACATCGAGATGACCTGCCGCGAGCTGCTGCTCGAGCATCTCGAACCGGGCGAAGACTCGGTCGGCACGCGTGTCGAGGTCGATCACCTGGCGGCGACCCTGCTGGGGCAGACGGTGACCATCGAGGCGAAGATCGTCGAGGTGAAGGGCCGCGCGGTCACGTTCGAGATCAGCGGCACGGACGGCATCGACACGATCTGCCGCGGACGCCATGGCCGCTTCGTCGTCGACGTCAAGCAGACCGAGCAGCGCCTCGCGGCGAAGAAGCAGAAGGCCGGCCTATGAAAAACCTGAGCACGGTCAAGCTTGTCGAGCATCCGGCGAAGACGCTGGATGCCGGCACGCACAAGCTCGCGACCTACTGCTACCAGTGCGTCGCGGGTCCCGACCTGCTCACGGTCAAGGTCAACGACCAGGGCGTCGCGACCGAGGTCGAGCCGAATTTCGCCGCCGAGCCGGTGCATCCCGGAGGCGGCAAGGTCTGCGTCAAGGCCTACGGCCTGGTGCAAAAACTATACAACCCGAACCGCGTGCGCGCGCCGATGAAGCGCACCAATCCGAAGAAGGGCCGCGACCAGGATCCCGGCTTCGTGCCGATCTCCTGGGACGAGGCGCTCGACACCGTCGCAAAGAAGCTGCTTGAGGTTCGCGCCAAGGGGCTGCTCGACGAATCCGGTTACCCGAAGGTGGCCACCAGCTTCGGCGGCGGGGGCACGCCGCAGTCCTACATGGGCAGCTTCCCGGCCTTCCTTTCGGCCTGGGGCCCGATGGATATGGGCTTCGGCTCGGGTCAGGGGGTCAAGTGCTACCACTCCGAGCACCTGTACGGGGAATTCTGGCACCGCGGCTTCACGGTGTCGGCCGACACGCCGCACTGCAACTACAACATTTCCTGCGGCGCCAACATCGAGGCCTCGGGCGGCGTCGCCGGCGTCTGGCGCCACGCCAATGCCCGTGAGCGCGGCATCAAGCGGGTGCAGGTGGAGCCGCACCTTTCGGTCACCGGCGCCTGCTCGGCCGAATGGGTGCCGATCAAGCCGAAGACCGACCCGGCGTTTCTCTTCGCGCTGATCCACGTGATGCTGCACGAGCACGCGCGCGAGCGTCTCGACGTCGACTTTCTCAAGCATCACACCTCCTCTCCCTACCTCGTCGGCCCGAACGGCTTCTACCTGCGCGATCGCGAGACGCGGAAGCCACTGGTCTGGGACGCGAAGAACGAAAAGGCGGTGCCTTTCGACACGGCCGGCATCAACCCCGCGCTCGAAGGCAGCTATGACGCAGAGGCGATCGAAATCGGTCCGGACGCGCAAACGCTCGGCGAGGGCGACCTGGTGGGCGAGCCGGCCTTCGGCCGGCTGGTTGCGCACATGCGCGCGTACTCGCCGGAGTGGGCGAGCGGCATCTGCGATGTCAAGGCCGAGACGATGCGCCGCATCGCGAACGAGTATCTCGACGCCGCGCAGGTCGGCGCGACGGTCGAGGTCAACGGCCGCAGGCTGCGCTACCGCCCGGTCGCGGTCACGCTCGGCAAGACCGTCACCAACGGCTGGGGCGGCTACGAATCCTGCTGGGCGCGCACCGTGCTTGCTGCGCTGGTCGGCGCGCTCGAGACGGTCGGCGGCACGCTGGGTACCACGGTGCGCCTCAATCGGCCGCTCAACGAGCGCCACAAGAGCGTGCGCAAGGGTCCCGACGGCTTCATGGCCTATCCGCTCAATCCGACCGACAAGGAACACTGGTCGGCACAGCCGAACATTCGCAACGCGTACCGCTCGATGGTGCCGCTGGCCGGCGACGGGCCCTGGAGTCAGGCGCTCGGGCCGACGCACTTTTCCTGGATGTTCCTCGACCAGACGCCGAAGGGCCTGCCGCGCGTGACGCTGCCCGAGGTCTGGTTTCTCTATCGGACCAACCCGGCGATCTCGTTCTGGGACACCGATGGCATCACCGACAAGATGGCGCGCTTCCCGTTCGTCGTCGCCTTCGCCTACACGCGCGACGAAACCAACCATTTCGCCGACATTCTGCTGCCCGACGCAGTCGACCTGGAAAGCCTGCAGCTGATTCGCATCGGCGGCTCGAAGTTCATCGAACAGTTCTGGGAACACGAGGGCTTCGCGCTGCGCCAGCCGGTCGTGGCGCCGGCGGTCAACGCGCGCGACTTCACCGACATCGCCACCGAGCTCGCGGCGCGCACCGGACTGCTCGAAAAGTACAACGCGGCGATCAACAAGGGCGTGGTCGGCGTCGCGCTGAAGGGCGAGGCCGACGGCGGGCAGTGGGATTTCTCGCTCGACACCACGCTGGTGCACAGCCGCGAGACGATCTGGGACGCGGTCTGCCGCGCAGCGAGCGCCGAGCTGACCGGCGGGCAGGAGACGCACGGCCTCGACTGGTGGAAGGAACACGGTCTGCGTACCCGGCCGTTTCCCAGGGTCGACTGGTACCTGCAGCCCACGCTCGAGGAGATGGGGCTGCGCTTCGAGCTGCCGTACCAGGAACGGCTGTATCGCGTCGGCCAGGAGCTGGGCAAGCGGCTGCACGAGCACGACATGAACTGGTGGGACACGCAGCTCGCCGAGTACCAGACGCTGCCCGCGTGGAAGGACTTCCCGAAGCTGTGGGAAGAGGAAGTCGGCCGCATGGGCGGGCGCGCCGAAGACTATCCCTTCTGGCTGCTCACCTCGCGCAGCATGCAGTACGCCTGGGGCGGGAATGTCGGCATGCAGATGATCAAGGAGGTCGCGAACAACATCGCCGGCCATCAGGGCGTGATTCTGAACGCGCGCGCTGCCGAGGATCGCGGTATCGCCGAGGGCGACATGGTCGAGATCGCGACGCCCAAAGCGAACGTCAGGGCGAAGGCGGTACTGCGCCAGGGCATCCGGCCCGACACGCTGCTGTTGCTCGGCCAGTTTTCGCACTGGGCGACGCCGTACGCCAAGGAGTTCGGCATGCCGAGCATGAACAGCCTGGTGCCGATGTCGCTGCCGCTCACCGATGCGACGGGGTCGGGAGCGGACTTGGTGCGGGTTTCGCTCAGGAAAGTGGGTTGAGGGTGGTGGCACTCAGTATTTTCCGCTGTCGCCTTGCCGAGGCTGCTTTTGTCTCGTGCAATCGCACGGTCGCAAAAAGCGCGACCATGCGATTGCACGAGATCGATGAAAAGCGGTCGAGGTCGGAGGTGTTGCGATGACCCGCTGGGCCATGGTCGCCGACCTGCGGCGCTGCGTCGGCTGCCAGACCTGCACCGCGGCGTGCAAGCACACCAATGCGACGCCGCCGGAAGTGCAGTGGCGGCGGGTGCTCGACATGGAAGTCGGCGAGTATCCCGAGGTGCAGCGCGTGTTCGTGCCAGTGGGCTGCATGCACTGCGCCGACCCGCCGTGCATGCACGTCTGTCCGTCGACGGCGACGAAGCAGCGCGCGGACGGCATCGTCACGATCGATTACGACCTGTGCATCGGTTGCGCGTACTGCGCGGTGGCCTGCCCCTATCAGGCGCGCTACAAGACGGATGCGCCGAGCTTCGCATATGGCGAAGGGCCGATTCAAAGCGAGGCGGCGCGCTTCGACGATGGCCGCATCGGGGTGGCGACGAAGTGCACGTTCTGCTCGGACCGCGTCGATGCGGGGCTGGAGCAGGGGCTCACGCCGGGCATCGACCCGCAGGCGACGCCGGCCTGCGTCAATTCCTGCATCGCCAAGGCGCTGCATTTCGGCGACGCCGAGGATCCGGCGAGCAACGTGTCGCAGCTGCTCGCCGAGAACCAGTTTTTTCGCATGCACGAAGAGCTCGGCACGGATCCGGGTTTCTATTACTTGTGGGACAAAAAGGCGGAGGGCGCGGCATGAGCTTTGGACCACGCCCCTGGCAGCAACTGCACTGGGATGAACGCGCTGCGGCGAACTTCATCCTCGGCGGTACGGGCGCCGGGCTGCTGGTCGCCTGGGCCGTATCGGCGGCGGTGACGCCGGTCTGGCAGGCCTACCTGCTCGCCGGGATGGCGTCGATCGGCCTCGGCCTGGGCGCGGTGTGGCTCGAGATCGGCCGCAAGCTGCGCGCGATCAACGTGTTCTTCCATCCGCAGACGTCGTGGATGACGCGCGAGGCGATGGTCGCGGTGCTGCTGTTCGGCTCCGGGCTGGCGGCGCTCGCCTTTGGCCTGCGCGCGCTCGGCTTCGTCGCCGCGCTGCTCGCGCTCGGTTTCGTCTACTGCCAGGGTCGTATCCTGCACGCCTCGAAGGGCATTCCGGCCTGGCGCGAACCGAGCGTCACTGCGTTCATCGTCACCACCGGGCTCGCCGAGGGCGCCGGCGCATTCCTCGCCGCCAGCGCGGTTGCGGGCAGTGCGCACCGCGCCGGGCTCGCGTTCTTCGCCCTCGCGGCGGTCGCGCGCGTGCTGGCCTGGTCGCGCTACCGCGCGCGCCTCGAGCACGGCGCGTCGCGCCGCGCACTCGAAGTACTCGATCCGGCCGGGCGCATGCTGGTGCAGCTTGGCACGATCGTGCCGCTGGTACTCGCGGTCGCCGGGCTCGCGTTCAGCGAGTTCGCGGCCCCGGCAGGCATCTTTGCGGGCCTGCTGGCGCTCGGCACCGGCTGGGCCCTGAAGTTCGTGCTGGTCACGCGCGCGGCCTTCAACCAGGGCTTCTCGCTGCCCAAGCTGCCGGTGCGCGGCAGCCGTTAACGACCCGCGACGATGACGCCGGTCCTTCAGTCCCGCTATGCCAGGCTGCACCATCGCGCGTCGAAGACGCGCGGCGCACGCTTCTACTTCGAGCGCGCCGCGGAAACGATGTCGCGCGAGGCGCTGGCGAAACTGCAGCTGCGGCGCCTGCGCGCCTCGCTGAAGAACGCCTGGCAGCACGTGCCGCTTCATCGGCAGCGCATGAAGGCGGCGCGCGTGAAGCCGGAGGATGTCCGCAGCCTCGAGGACGTCGTGCGCCTGCCGTTCACCGTCAAGACGGACCTGCGCGACCATTACCCATTCGGGCTTTTCGCGCGTCCCCGCACGCAGCTCGTGCGCGTGCATGCCTCCTCGGGCACCACGGGCAAGCCGACAGTGGTCGGCTATACCGCAAAGGACCTCGAGACCTGGACGCGGATCATGGCGCGGACGCTGGCCTGCGGCGGCATGCGGCCCGGCGACCTGGTGCACAACGCGCTCGGCTACGGGCTTTTCACGGGCGGGCTCGGCTTTCATTACGGCATCGAGCGCCTGGGCGCGACCGTGGTACCGGTTTCCGGTGGCATGACCGAGCGCCAAGTCGTGCTGCTGCAGGATTTCGGCGCGCGGGTGCTCTGCGCGACGCCCTCGTACGCTCTCAACATCGCCGAGGTCGCCGAGCGTGACGGCGTCGATCTGCGCAAGAGCAAGCTGGAGGTTGCGCTGTGCGGCGCCGAACCCTGGAGCGAGGCGATGCGCCGCGAGATCCAGGTTCGCCTCGGCGTGCGCGCCTACGACAACTACGGGCTGTCCGAGATCATGGGTCCGGGCGTTGCGGTGGAGTGCGAGGCGCAGGACGGCATGCATGCCTGGGAGGACCATTTCCTGCTGGAGATCCTCGACCCGGAAACCGGCCAAGCGGTGCCCGACGGCCAGGCGGGCGAGCTGGTGATCACCACGCTCACCAAGGAAGCGCTGCCGATGATCCGTTACCGCACGCGCGACATCACCTCGATCGAACGCAAGCGTTGCAGCTGTGGCCGCACGCACGCGCGCATCCGTCGCCTGACCGGGCGCAGCGACGACATGCTGATCATCCGCGGCGTAAACGTCTATCCCTCACAGGTCGAGTCGGTCCTCATCGGCCTGCCCGACATCGCGCCGCACTACCAGCTGGTGGTGGAGCGCCAGGGCGTGCAGGACGCGCTCAAAGTCGAGGTCGAGGCCGCGCCCTCGGTTGACGCCTCGCCGTCGGCCTATGCGCGACTCGGCGAGAAGGTACAGCACCAGATCAAGTCGATGATCGGTATCACGACGCGCGTGGTGGTCAAGCAGCCGGGCGAGGTACCACGCTCCCAGGGCAAGGCCGTGCGCGTGCGCGACGAGCGCCCCAAAACCCGTTAGCCGGATGAGGCGGGCGTGATCCCGGTTTTTTCCGGCGCTGCGCGCAGCCGCTTGCTTCCGCCGTCGGTCCCTTTTCGCTACTTCGGCGCCGCCGTTCTGTTCCATATCGTCGCCTGGGCGGCGCTCGTCGCGGGCGCCGCGGAACTGACGCGCTTTGCCGGCGGGCTCGGACCGGTGTTCGCCGCGCTGCATCTCACCACGCTCGGCGTGCTCGCCATGACGGCAATCGGTGCCACGCTGCAGTTGCTGCCGGTCGCGACGCGCCAGCCGGTGCGCTCGGTGCGCGCCGCGAAACTGATCTGGTGGCTGCTCACCCCGGGCGTCGCGCTGTTCGCGACGGCGGCCGGGCTGGTCCGGCCGCATTGGATGGGCCCCGGCGCGATGCTCATCGTTGCCGCGCTGGCGCTCTACGCCTGGCTGCTCGCCGAGAACCTGCGCCAGGCGCGCGGCATGCGCGTCGTCGTGCTGCACGGCTGGGCCGCGCTCGGCGCGCTCGCGCTGCTGGTCGTCAGCGGCCTGGCACTGGTCGCGTACTACGAGCACGGGCTCGCGCTCGACTGGCGCGCGTTCGCGTCGCTCCACCTGGTGGCGGCGACCTATGGCTTCATGGGACTGCTCGCCATGGGCCTGTCGCAATTTCTGCTGCCGATGTTCGCGCTCTCGCCGGCGCCCGCACCGCGCGTCGCGAAGCGGACGCTTATCGCCGCCGCCGCCGCCATCGGCATCGCGCTCATCGACCGCCTGCTGGTTGGCGAGCCTGTGCTGTTCGCGGCCGCGGCCGTGCTCGGTCTTGGCGCCGGGATCGCGCACGTGGTGTCGATGGAGCGGGCGCTGGCAAAACGGCTGCGGCCGCCACTCGGCCCGGCCTTTGTGCTGATCCGCGTCGGCTGGGCCTGCCTGCTCGCGAGCCTCGCGCTCGCGCTGCCGCTGGCGCTCGGCTGGCGCGCGGACGGCGCGCTCGCCGGGTTCGGCGTGCTGCTCGTCGCCGGCTGGCTGCTCAGCTTTCTGCTGGCCGTGCTGCAGCGTATCGTGCCGTTTCTCGCTTCGGCGCACGCCGGCGGCGGCGCGCGCGGCATGCCGCTGGTTTCATCGCGCGAGCCGGGCGGCTCGCTCGCCGTGCACCGCGTGCTGCATCTCGCCGCCCTCGCCGGCCTGCTGGTTGCCATCGCGGCGCAGGCCGAAGGCCTGGCCCGCATCGCCGCGGCAACCGGTCTCGCCGGCGCCGTCGCGTTCAGCCTGTTTTTCACGCGCACGCTGATGCGCCTGCGCGCCGCGCGCCTGCAGTCGGGTCCCGCGGCACCGGCGCCCAGCTGAAAAGCCATTCGGGATCCTTCATATGGAATTCAACCTCAACATCACGCGCCGGCTGCATGAGGAGCACGCTGCCACCCTCACGCTGTGGAGCCGGCTCGAGCAACTGCTCAGCGGGCGCGGCGCACCATGGCCGCCGGTCGCCGGTGACACGGCCAGCGCCTGTCTGCGCGAATGCGCCGGTGCGCTTGCGCAGGAAGTGTCGGCGCACTTCGCGTTTGAGGAAGCGCGACTCTTTCCCAGGCTCGAGGACAGCGGCGAAGGCGACATCGCGCAGCTGCTCGCCGAGGAGCACGCGCTGATTCGTGAAGCCGCGGTGCAGTTCGCGGCCCTGCAGACCCGTGCGGCGCGCGGCGAGCTCGACGAGGCCGGATGGCGCAGCCTCAAGACGCTCGCGCTCGAGCTCGTCGAGCGCCTCGTGTCGCACGTACAGAAGGAGGAAATGTCGCTGCTGCCCGCGCTCGAGGACCTGATCGACGAAGACGAAGATCGCGACCTGATCACCGAGTACAGCATGGGCTGACCCGTTTTCATGGCATCGAAGCAATCGGAGGACACATGAACGCCAGAAAGACCGCGAGCGCGAAGCCCCGCGGACCGGTGACCCGCGCGCTCGCCGCCGGCGACCTGGACGCGGTCGTCGCCATCGACACTGCGCTGAACGGTCGGGCGCGGCGCGCGTACCACGAGCGTCGCCTCGCCGCGGCCAAGCGCGCGCCCGAGCTGCACGCCCAGTTCGCCGTCGAGGAAGGCGGCCGCTTTACCGGCTATGTCCTCGGCAAGGTGCTCGAGGGCGAGTTCGGCCGCACCGCGCCGGCGATCCGCCTCGAGGTGATCGCCGTATCGCCCGATTCGCAGGGCCACGGCGACGGACTCGCGCTCTGCGAGGCGCTCGAGGCGGAAGCGCGCCGGCGCGGCATCCGCGAGCTGCGCACCGGCGCTTCGTGGCACGACCATCGCATGCTTCAGTTCCTCGATCACGCCGGCTGGTCGCTTGGCTCGAATCACGTGATCGACTGCCGCGTCGCCGATGTCAGGCTCGGCTCCGACGCCGAGGAGCCGGTGGTGGTGGAGGAACGCGAGCGCCCCGCGGACCAGAACGATTACGGCGCTTCGGCGGCGAACGATTTCGAGGCGCTGGCGCGCGACCTGGCCGACGTACGCTCGCTCTCCGTGCAGGATCTGGATGCCGTGGTGCGCATCGACCGGCGTCTCACCGGACATGACCGCAGTGGCTACATGAAGCACAAGCTCGAGGAAGCGCTCGCCGAAACGGGGCTCCGCATCTCGCTCGTTGCGCGCATAGAGGACAGCGTCGCCGGCTATCTCATGGCGAGCGCCGACTACGGTGATTTTGGCCGTACCGAGCCGGTGGCGATCATCGACACGGTCGGCGTCGATCCGGGGTTCGCGCACCGCGGCGTGGGCCATGCGCTGCTGTCGCAGCTCTTCATGAACCTCGGCGCGCTGCGCATCGAGCGCGTCGAGACCGTGCTCGCCAAGGAAAATCTCGACCTGCTCGAATTTTTCTACAGCGTCGGCTTCGGCCCGAGCGGGCGGCTCGCGTTCGTCAAGCACATCGCTTGAGCGCCTGGCAGCCCGATCGTCTGCTCGAGGGCTTCGAAGCCCTGGAGCAGCGCTTCGTCGACGACTACGATGGCGAAGTCGTCGCCACGCTGGTGCGCCTGCCGGCCGCGTCGGCGCCGCGCGGAGCGGTGCTCTACGTGCATGGCTTCATCGACTACTTTTTCCAGCGGCATATGGCCGAGCGCTTCGCCGCCGAGGGCTACGCCTTCTACGCGCTCGACTGTCGCAAGCACGGGCGCTCCCTGCGCGCGCACCAGCACCCTTGTTTCTGCAAGGACGTGCGCGAGTATTTCGCCGACCTCGACTGGGCGCTCGGCGTGATCGACGCGCCCGTATTGCTCGCCGCGCATTCCACCGGCGGGCTGGTCTGCGCGCTGTACGCACACGAAGGCGCGCGCCGCGAACAGCTGCGTGCGCTGTGGCTGAACAGCCCTTTCTTCGAGTTCAACGCGCCGCCCGAGCGGCGCTGGCATCTGGCAATCGCCACCTGGCTCGGCGCGCTGCTTCCCTTTGCCAACGACAAGGGCGGCATCCGGCCCGAGTACATCGAAGGCCTGCACCGCAACTGGCGCGGCGAGTGGGACTTCGACCTGAGCCTCAAGCCACGCCTCGGCTTTCCGGTTTACTTCGGCTGGGTGCGTGCGATCCGCACAGCGCAAGCACGCCTGCAGGCAGGACTCGCGATCGACTGCCCGGTGCTGCTCATGCATTCCGATGAGGCCGATGTCATCCTCGACTGGCAGCACATGACGCGCTGGGGTCCGGGGCTTGGAGATGACATCACGCTCGCCGCGTTTCCCGGCGGACTGCACGACCTCGTGCTGTCGCGACGCGAGATCCGCGATGCGCTGTTCGAGCGGCTGTTCATCTGGGACGTGACACAAGTTCACACTCGGGCGTAGGCGGCAACGCCTAGGCGAGCAGTCAGTCCGCGTGAACGAGTTCACGCGTAGCGGGTGAAACCGGCAAACGCCCATGGCACGAACGACCAGGACGTCACAGGTCGTAAATGTCAACTTTTGCGCGGCTTATTGACCCCAGATGTTCCGATACCTAGCCTCGCAGGCATCGACAGCTCATTGGTATTGGACGATCCTATGATCGGCAGCAGCGCAGACGATGTCCTCGTAGGGGACGACCAGAACAACGTCATTCTCGGCCTCAAGGGCGACGACAGCCTGGACGGCGGCGCCGGCGATGACACGCTCGTCGGCGGCAAGGGCGACGACACGCTCGTCGGCGGCGACGGCGACGACACGCTCAATGGCGGCAAGGGCGACGACACGCTCGCCGGCGGCGACGGCAACGACACGCTCAACGGCGGCAAGGGCGACGACACGCTCGTCGGCGGCGACGGCAACGACACGCTCAATGGTGGCAAGGGCGACGACACGCTCGCCGGCGGCGACGGCGACGACACCCTCAACGGCGGCAAGGGCGACGACACGCTTGCCGGCGGCGATGGCAACGACACGCTCGACGGCGGCAAGGGCGACGACACGCTCGACGGCGGCGACGGCAACGACACGCTCGACGGCGGCAAGGGCGACGACACGCTCGTCGGCGGCGACGGCAACGACACGCTCGCCGGCGGCCAGGGCAACGACCTCCTCATCGGCGGTGAGGGTAACGACATCCTCGACGGCGGTGGGGGTTACGACCAGGTCTTCGGCAACGACGGCGACGATGTCTTGATCTATTCGATGACGAAAAGCGCCGGCGCCGATACCTCCGGGGTCGCAGCGGGCGATTTCTACGATGGTGGCGAGGGCAACGATACCCTGCAACTGGTGCTGAGCAAGGAAGACTTCGAACGCGCAGGGGTGCGGGAGGACATCGCGAAGTTCCAGGCGTTTCTGCTGCAGCTCGAGAATTCCGGCGGCGACCCTGACGCGGTCTTCGAATTCAGCAGCTTTGACCTCGCAGTGCGCGATTTCGAGAGGCTCGATATCGTCGTCATCGGCAACGACGCGCCGCTCGCGCTGGCCGACGCCTGGGAAGTGAACGAGGACGGCGTGCTCGTCGTCCCGGCCGAAGCGGGCGTGCTTGCCAACGACAACGATCCCGACGCGGGCCCGGATCCGCTGAGCGCAACGCTGGTCAGCGATCCGATGCACGGCTCGCTGCTGTTTCATCCGGATGGATCGTTCAGCTATACCCCGGACGAGGACTATTTCGGAACCGACAGCTTCAGCTATCAGGCGAGCGACGGTGCGGATAGCTCTGCGGTCACGGAGGTCGCGCTCACCATCAACAAAGCGAACGACGCGCCGGTTGAGGGTCCGCTCAGCGTGACGCTCGCCGAGGGCGACAACAGCTTCGAGATCAACGTCCTCCCCAGCAATGCACCGGGGTCGGACGACGAGTCTGGCCAGACACTCGATGTCCTGTCCGCCTATGCGTCTCACGGCAGCGTCACGATCATAGGAAACGGCTGGATTAGCTACACGCCGGACGCCGACTTTTTCGGCGAGGATACGATCGAGTACACGCTCCAGGACAACGGGTCCACGACCGGCTCCGCAGACCCGCAGCAGATGGTGGGTCAGGTGCTGGTCGCGGTCGACGACGTTAACGATGCGCCGACTGCGGTGCTTGATCGATTCGACGTGGTCTGGAGCAGCGAACCCATTGTGCTCGACGTGATTGCCAACGACCGCGCGGGGCCCGCCAACGAATCGGATCAGACGCTCGAGTTCCTGATGGCGGAGGGGCGGTTCCCTCCCCCGCAGACGAGTCACGGTGGCTCAGTGGCTGTAGGTACCGATTCGGACGGCAATCCGATTCTCTTGTACACGCCACCGACCGATGCTGTGGTGGGCGACGTGGACGTGTTCGGCTACTGGGTCGTAGACAACGGAACGACGGGCGGTCTGCCGGATTTCCTGGAATCCAATCGGGGCTCGGTGATCATCACGTTCGTCGACGAGGTCGTCGACGTCGCCGCGTCAAGTCCGGACGCCGACGCGATCCTCGGTTGATAGGCCAATCACGAGGAGCCCGCGTCGATGGCATCGCCAAGCGTTCGCGAGGCGCTGTTCCAGCAGCTGTTCACCCGAGATCTGACAAAGATTGACGAGCAGGCCTAGTCGGAAGCGACTAGGCCTCCGTCCGGAAAAGTGTGAAGAAATTCACAAAATCCGGCAAAAGAGGAAGTAGTTCACGGAATACGCAGGTAACAGTTCACACCGCTGTATGCTTGGCCCGCGTGTGGCTTTCTTGACCCTGCCTTGCCTGGTCTCTAGCCTCCTTAACGTCAAAGCAGCACTCACTATTTGCAGGTTCACGAGGAAAACATGGGCAAAAAGCATCACGGTCACTGGTTCGGCAAGGGGCATTCGCATCACAAGCATCACGTGGTGAACGGCACCCGTGACGATGACGTCCTCAAGGGCAGCGAGAACGACGACACGATCAAAGGCCACAAGGGCGACGATCAGCTCTTCGGCTACGCCGGCAACGACAAGCTGAAGGGCGGCAAGGGCGACGATGAGCTCTATGGCGGCGCGGGCAACGACAAGCTAGACGGCGGCAAAGGCAACGATCTGCTTGATGGCGGCGCCGGCAGCGACAAGGTCAAAGGCGGCAAGGGCGACGACATCGCCGTCTACTCGCTGGCGGAGAACGCCGGCACCGACGCCTGCGGCAACCCGGTGCGCGATTTCTATGACGGCGGCAAGGGCGAGGACGTTCTGCGGTTGGTACTCACCAAAGAGGAATTGGCAAGCGAAGCGGTGCAGGAGGACCTCGATGCATTCAGGGCGTTCCTGGCCGACGATGACAGCGGCTGCGGGGGCCACGGGAAGATCTTCGAGTTCTCGAGCTTCAATCTGACCGTGCGGAATTTCGAGGCGCTCGAAATCGTAGGCGGCAACACGCCACCGGAGGCGCAGCCCGACGCCTACACGACCGACGAGGATGAGGCGCTGGTCGTTCCCGTTGCCAGCGGCGTGCTGGCGAACGATACCGACGCCGATGGCGACGACGTCAGCGCGCCGATCGGCCTCATAACCAACCCGACGAACGGCACGCTTACCTTCAACGAAGACGGATCGTTCACCTACGCACCCAACAAGGACTATTTCGGTCCGGACAAGTTCACCTACCAGGCGAGCGACGGTCAGGACGAATCCGATGTAACCGAGGTCGGTATCACGGTGAGGCCAGTCAACGACCGACCGGTCGCGAATACGGATTCGGTGACGGTTCCCAAGAACAGCGGCCCCTTCGAGATCGACGTGCTGGCCAACGACACGCCCGGCCCGGGCAATGAGTCGGACCAGACGCTCGAGGTTCTCGATTTTGGCTTCCCGCGACCGACGCCGGCCGGCGGCGAATGGAGCGTCGGACCGGACAACACGATCTGGTATACGCCGCCACCCGACTACGTCGGCAGCGACTCGTTCCGCTATCTGGCGGCGGACGACGGTGAACCGCCAATTGCGTCGAGCGGTTTGGTGCAGATCGATATCGTCGACGTCATCTAGACCACCTCGTGTACCACGGCGCGAACCGGCACCCTCAGAAGCCGTCGACGCGCTAATGTCAGTCCGCGCCTGACGCAGCCGGGGCTCGGCTGAAGTATTGGTTTTCGTTCCCGGTGCGTTCGCCGGCCGGTTCCCGGCTACAGGGCGGGCGCACCAGCACAATGAGAATTGTTCACGACCACGGCTAGTCGAAAATGACCAGCCGCAGCGTCACATCGCCGCGAATCGGCCCGGCGTGTTGACTTCGCGGAGATCGAATCCTAGCCTCCTCGTAAAAGACGGCGTCCGTCATGAAAGGCGGCCGCTGTCTGTGTATTCCGCGCACGGGGAAAGCCATGGGCAAGAAGAGCAAGGACGCTTCCTGCGGCAAGGGCCGCTCGGAGCATGAGTATCCGTCGTTCGGCGGCCTGCATCTGGGCAAGCACGCAATCCTTGTCGGCACCCACGACGACAATCTCCTTCAGGGCAACGAGCAGAGCAACTTCATCATCGGGCTGAAGGGCGATGACACGCTGTTCGGCTATGGCGGCAACGACCGACTGAAGGGCGGCAAGGGCGACGACACGCTCTACGGTGGAGAGGGCAACGACAAGCTCAACGGCGGCAAGGGCAATGATGTGCTCGAGGGCGGCGCCGGCAATGACAAGCTTGATGGCGGCAAGGGCGACGACATCGCCGTGTATTCGATGGCGGCGAACCTCGGTCCAGGCTTCGTCGATATCGGCACCCACGACGTCTACGACGGCGGCCGCGGCGACGACACGCTGGTCCTGAGGCTCACCTACGGCGAGCATGCGCTCGCATCGGTGCAGGCAGACATCGCGAACTTCCTCGCGTTTCTGTCCGCAGACGCCAAGGCCTGCGGCAGTCACGAGCGGACTTTCGAGTTTCAGAGTTTTGATCTCGACGTGCGCAACTTCGAGGCACTCGTGATCGAACTGGTGAATACCGCACCGGTAGCCGCCACCGACGCCGGCGAAACGGATGAAGACACGCCGCTCGTCGTTCCCGCCGCGGCCGGCGTGCTCGCCAATGACAGTGACCCGGATCATCTCGACATTCTTTCGATCGCTGGTTTCGACGCCATCAGCGCGCTCGGCGCCGCGGTGCAGGTCAACGTCGACGGCAGCTACAGCTACGATCCCAGGGCTGCGCCGGCGCTGCAGGCGCTCGCTGCCGGCGAAACGACGATTGATCAATTCACTTACCTCGTTTCGGACCTCGCCGGCGAAACGTCGGGTGCCACGGTTTTGCTCACCGTCACTGGCGTCAACGACGCGCCGGTCGGCGTCGCCGACGCCTACGCACTGAACGAGGACGAGACGCTGAGCGTTTCTACGGCCGGCGTGCTGACGAACGACACTGACGTCGACGGCCCGACGCTCAGCGCGATTTTCGTCGCCGGCCCTGCGCACGGCATGCTCACGCTCAACCTGGACGGCTCGTTCAGCTATGTCCCGGATGCCGACTATTTCGGCAGCGACAGCTTCAGCTATCGGGCCAGCGACGGGCTCGACGAATCTGGCATCACCGAGGTCACGCTCGCGGTGCGCGAGGTGAACGACAATCCAATCGCCGCGACTGACAGCGCGACGGTCGCCGAGGACAGCGTCGACAACACGATCGTCGTGCTTTCCAACGACGTGCCAGGTCCGGCGAACGAGTCCGGACAGACATTGACCGTCGTCAGCGCCGTCGCAATGCACGGCGCGGTGGACATCAACCCGGACGGCACGCTGAGCTACACCCCGGATGCAGATTACTTCGGCGAGGACGTGATCCAGTACACCATCCTCGACAACGGCACGACGAATGGCAGCCCTAACCCGCTCGCCGCCAGCGGCAAGGTGGACGTCACCGTCACCGCCGTCAATGACAGCCCGGTGGCTGTCGACGACGCCTATACGACCGACGAAGACAGCGTGCGCAACGGCAACGTGCTGTCGAACGATTCGGATGTCGACGGCGATCCGCTGGTGCTTAGCTCGGCCGGAACGTTCGCGACGGCGCTTGGAGCGACGGTGACGCTGTTTCCCAACGGCGTGTTCAGCTACGACCCGCGTGGATCGAGCACACTGCAGGCGCTCTCGAGCGGTTCGAGCATTGTCGACAGCTTCGATTACGTGGTCAGTGACGGAAAGACCGGCAGCGACATTGGAACGGTCGAAATCACCGTCACCGGGCTCGACGAGCCCACGGGCGGGTCGGGTGGAAGTGGTGGCACCGGCGGTACGGGCGGGTCGGGTGGGTCCGGCAAGATCGCGGCGAGCGTGTCTCCGGGCACGGAACTGCATTACTACATCCGGTTCGACGGTGACGGCCTGACCGATAAGTGGCTGCAGCTGGAAGGGTTCGACTTCGGGCTGCAGAACGTCGGC
>Ga0209536_100002890_pt1 | contig 27853 bp, 24 predicted proteins | sample DeeMarSeWOR28_12_FD_187461 | JGI IMG/M metagenome (GOLD analysis project Ga0209536, IMG submission 187461) | Marine sediment microbial communities from White Oak River estuary, North Carolina - WOR-2-8_12 (SPAdes) (version 2) | ecosystem: Environmental > Aquatic > Marine > Intertidal zone >... | reverse complement strand
GTGCGTTTCGCCTTTGCGGCGGCTAAATCTTCGTGAGGCAAAGGTCAGTACTGTTATTTGGGCCACGGGGTTTACGTCAGATTTCAGCTGGATACACCTACCAGTCCTCGGCGCTGAGGGCAGGCCGATTTATCAACGAGGAATTTCGCCGGTGCGTGGTTTGTACTTCATCGGATTTCCTTGGCTCAGTAGTCGCAAATCGGGCATCATTTATGGAATTGATGAGGATGCCCATTACATCGCTGATACAATTTCAGAACAATTAGCTTAGGTACACGCCATAAAGTACCCTCTGATGAATTGCAAAAAGTCAGGTACCCAAAACGCCAAAACCCACCCACCCGCCGCTAACGCAAACCGTTAGCTGACCAAAATGGTAGCGTGTACGTTGTGGCTGTTTCAGGGCATGTAGTATAGAGGGTATCAATTGCCTCTCATGAATGACGAGTGAGGGTTTTTGGTTAAGGCCTAACTTTCTACTGACAGGTGTATTTAGAATACGGCTCCAAGCTATGCTCAACAAGTGCCTGCAGCGGACGCGCCACGGACGGCGCGCCGCTGAAGGGCGGCGTTGGGTGGCCCGGCGCGCCACCTGCATTACGACCAGGACGAGTGGTTCTACGCAGTTAAACGCGAGTACATCGTCGAGGTAGGACAGGATCCGACTAAAGCCGGGGGACTCGCTGCTTGCGCCACGCCAGGTGCCCCGCGTCTGGGCGTATGTCGGTGACACACGCGGCAGGATCCTGATCGCGTTTATGCCCGCAGTCCAAATGGAAGCTTTCTTTCGTGAAGTGACGAAGGCCAACGCGATGCCGCCGCAGGATCCGGGGCTGTGGCGCGCCCATGGTATGGAGTTCCTTGGGTCACCTTTGGCAGCAGAGTAAGGACGCCGTTTATTCCAAGCTACCCAATCTACTTTTAGCATAACATAAAGCGGATCCATAGGAAGTGGACCAGCATGTTGACACGTTGTAGGGCAAATACTGACAAACAAATGAGCCTACCGCCTACATCAAAATCAGCGTTCTGCCGATAGTTTTCAGCACTGGGATCGTGTATACTGGTAATATGTCTATGATACCTTCACACTCGGACCACAAAATCAAAATATTTATCGCCGATGACTCGCTCATTGTCCGGGAACATTTGGTCACGATGCTCGACGAGTTGGCGGGGATCGAAATTGTGGGCCAGGCGGACAATGTGGCCGAGGCTATCAGCGGCATTCGGATACTCCAGCCGGATGTGGTGATCTTAGACATCCGCATGCCAGGCGGCAACGGGATTGATGTCCTGCGACATGTCAAACAGGACGAGGTGGGGCCAATGGTTATTATCCTGACCAACTATCCGTATCTGGGATATCGGCAAAAATGCCTGCAGGCCGGGGCCGACTTCTTTCTGGATAAGTCAACCGAGTTTGACCAAATCCCGGAATTGTTCGAGCGATTTAAGCGGGGTGCGGGATCTGGCTCGGCCCTATGAAGAGCGAGCTGGCAGGTTCAAACAGCCAGGCCGCGACAAGCACCGCTAATGCGGCAGAATAAGGAGCTTCTCATACAATTCAAGGTCGGCGATTTTGTTGTTCACCCTGTCTACGGGCTGGGCCACCTGGTCAAGATTGAGGAAAAACAATTCTCTGCGATGCGGGCCCGCCTCTACTACCAAATCACTTTGCCCAGCAGCACTGTATGGATACCGGTGGAGGCTCAGGCGACCATTGGGCTGCGCTTGGTGACGGCCAGGAGCGATCTCGATCAGTACCGGGATCTATTAAAAAGCCGTCCAGTTCCCCTGCGTAAAGACCACAAGCGGCGACATCTGGAATTGGTGGGCCGCTTGAACCAGGGCTCATTCCAGGTGGTGTGCGAAGTTGTGCGGGACCTGACCGCGTGGGGCTGGCGAAGGTCATTAAATCGGACGGATGCGGTCACCCTCAAGAAGACTCAGGAGAGCCTATATCAAGAATGGGCGACGGCGGCTGGCGTATCAATAGCCGAGGCGATCAAAGAAGTCAAATCCTTGCTGCAGACAACTCAGCAAGCATCTCTGGAGTGATAAGACTGAACTGACCCGAGAACAAGTTTTACCGATCATCGTGTCTGCTCGTGGGAGGGGCGAAAAGCCGAAACTTTTCGGCGTGGGACGGAAGTGGGGCCTGCGCCGCTACTCTACTTGATCCATGGAGAAGTGAAATGATGACAGGAAATGATGAAAGGCGATTGATTGAATTGGCTTTTGACTACGTTTCAGCCGAAACAGAGCAACAGGCCAATCTAGCGCACGACCAGGCCGCGATGTTGGCCACAGAAACAACCACTTTCAAGAGGTGGTTCGATTTGATTGAATACATCAAGGCATGGAACAGTAGCAATGAGCACAACGATTCCATAGGCCGGGCCAGGGCTCTGCAGTTTTTCTCAACCCGGCAAGGTGAATTGTAAGCAGCACAGACAGGGAACCTATCCGCAGAATAACTGTTGAAAAGTAAGGGTCTATTCCTTGAACATGTCTGACGTATATCGGTAGTCAGTGAAAACACGATCTGTTTGGATAGTTCCACTGGCACCTGAAAGGAAAGGGGACGACTGTGACTCCCGATGATAACCCCCAGCGACAAGAACAACATTCCTCGCCGCTGAGGCGGTCGATCGTTATGGCGATGATCATTCTGGCAACTGGCAGCTACTTCCTCTTGCCTCTATTCAATCGCGCACTGACTGTGCAAGACGTTTCGTTGCCTGACATCGTCAGCGCCATTGAAGCAGGTGAAGTGGAGACCCTCATGGTGCAGGGTGATTCGCTGCTTGCTACCAAATTCGATGGCACCCGTCTGGGCTCCCGTAAAGAGTCAAATATCAGCACGGTTGAAGCGCTCCAAATTCTGGGCGCTTCGCCCGAGGCTTTGAAAACATTGCCCATCAAAGTCGAAAATCCCAATTTCGGCTTTGGCAATCTATTTGGCCTGTTGCTCACTTTTGCGCCGCTTATTTTGATTGGCTACATCATCTTCCGGTTTGCGCGGCAAATGCAAGGCGGCGGTCTACTCGGAGGGATTGGGCGCAGCACGCCGCGTGTCTTGTCAAGTGCTGCCGCCAAAGATCAAAAGATGAAAATGCCGGTGGTGACATTTGACGACGTGGCCGGGGCGGAACAGGCCAAACTGGAACTCCAGGAAGTCGTTGAATTTCTGAGAGAATCGGACAAATTCGTCAAGTTGGGCGCGCGCATTCCCAAGGGGGTGCTAATGGCTGGCGTTCCCGGTACCGGCAAAACGCTAATGGCTAAGGCCGTCGCCGGGGAAGCCGGGGTACCCTTCTTTAGTATATCCGGCTCGGAGTTCGTCGAAATGTTTGTTGGCGTGGGTGCCTCCCGGGTGCGCGACCTGTTCAAGCGGGCCAGGGAGCAGTCACCGGCTATTGTCTTCGTCGACGAGATTGACGCCGTGGGTCGCCGGCGCGGTATCGGTCTGGGTGGTGGTAATGACGAGCGCGAGCAGACGCTCAACCAGATCCTGGTTGAAATGGATGGGTTCGGCACCGATACCAACGTCATCGTCATCGCGGCGACGAACCGACCCGACGTGCTCGATCCCGCCCTGCTACGGCCCGGCCGCTTCGACCGCAAGGTCATTCTGGACCGGCCGGACGTCAATGCCCGCGCGGCGATCCTGCGCGTCCATACCCGAGGCAAGCCGCTGGCCCCGACTGTGAGAATCGACAACCTGGCCAAACTGACGCCCGGTTTTGTCGGGGCCGACCTGGAAAACCTGGTCAACGAGGCGGCTATTTTGGCCGCCCGTCGCAACCTGAGCTTGATCGGCCAACCGGAATTTCAAGATGCTATGGAGCGCATCGTGGCCGGACCGGAGCGCAAGGGCAAAATCATGAGCCAACACGAACGGGAAGTAGTGGCCTACCACGAGTCCGGCCATGCGGTGGTAATGCACAACCTGGAGAACAGCGACCCGGTTCACAAAGTCAGTATTATCTCCCGCGGCATGGCCCTGGGCTACACAATGCCCTTGCCTGAAAGAGACCAATACCTGCGTAGCAAAGAAGCGTTTGAAGACGAACTCGTCGGTCTGCTGGGCGGGCGCGCCGCGGAAGAGATCATCTTCAACCGCATAACGACCGGCGCGGCCGACGACCTGGAGCGAGCGACTGAGCTGGCACGGTCAATGATCACCCGCTACGGCTTCAGCAAGACGTTGGGGTTGCGCACCTTTGGTCAGGTGCAGGGGAATCCGTACCTGGGCAACCTGGGCGAGACCCCCAACTACAGCGAGGAGGTGTCTCAGCACATCGACCAGGAAATCAGTCAAATCCTGGACACGGCTTACCAGCGTGCCAAAAACATCGTTATCCAACAGAAAGACAGGCTGGAGAACTTGGCCAAGACGCTGCTGGATATTGAAACCGTTGAACGGCCTCAGTTTGAAGCACTAATGGCCTAAAAGCAATAACCGAAGAGACTTAGGTTAGATGTCTGTAAAGGCAACCAAGCTGGTTGCCCCTGTTCTGTTCTGCCAACCACATCCCTCAGACAGTCATCCCTTGGCCGCGTACACCCATTTGTGGCAGAAACGGGGCAAGCGAGAGGGTCACATCGTCCCCGATTGACCCCCCAACAATACGAGCTGGCGCTACCTCATCAAGCATCTCCCTAGTACATCGCGGCGTAAGTAAACCTATAGTTTATTTGCTCTAGCCGGATCCGTGATCCGGCGATCTTGGGCCTAAGACGCGGATCACCCTGGCCCGCAAGGCGCAGCCACCTGTGCCTGCGCCGCAGGTGCGGGCAGGACGGGCGGATCCGCTAGGAGCGAGAAACACAGAGGCCGCAACTGTGGTGATATTTGCGCTTTAGTGTACTGGCCTGGAGCACCTGCGTGGAGCTGCTCCCAACTGTTCGCCTGATTTGACAGTATCCCGGATGTGGGGTATATTATATCTAGTAAGGCGTGGTAAGTTCTGTTCAGGTAACCAGAGACCGTCCAGAGTTGTCAAGTCTGGGCGGTCTGTTTTTTTTGGTGCCAAAAGCAAATCCTGCGTCATTAACTAATATATCCCCTAATGGGGAAGGGAGATCTTCCAAAATGGATGAACGTTTAACAGGAACCGTCAAGTGGTTCAATGGCAGCAAGGGCTACGGCTTCATAGCTCGCGACGGTGGCGAGGATGTGTTTGTGCATTACTCTGCCATCCAGGGAGAAGGATTCCGCAACCTGGATGAAGGTGACCGCGTCGAGTTTGCGATTGAGCAGCCCCACAGGGGTCCCGAGGGTGGGCAAAAAGGTCCGGCCGCTGCTGACGTGCGTAGAGTATAGGGCCGCATATCCAATGACAGAAGAAAAACTTAAAGTCGCAGATGGCCTGGTGGTCGGTCTTGCTTACACCCTGCGTCTTGACGATGGCGAGATCGTTGACAGCTCCTCAGATCAGGAACCGTTGCAGTTCTTGCAGGGTCGGGGCCAGATCATACCCGGTCTGGAGCAGGCGCTCTATGGAATGGCAGTCGATGAGCAGAAGGATGTCGTGGTAGCGCCGGCTGAGGGTTATGGCGAACAAGACCCCGACGCATTTGAGTTGGTCGACCGCGACGTCTTTCCCGCAGATCTGGACCTTCAGGCAGGAAACGGCCTCCGCATGCGAGACACGGCGGGGCGGGCTGTGACAGCTTACGTGGCCGAGGTTCGGCCGGACGGGGTGTTGCTTGATTTGAATCACCCGCTGGCCGGTGAGACGCTTTACTTCCAGCTGAGAATCTCCGCGCTGCGGCCGGCGACCAGCGAAGAGCTGGCCCACGGCCACATCCACGACGCGGATGACGGACACTAAGCCTGGCAGTTGGTATCCGTCTTACATCATTTAGGTGCAGCGCACCTGCAACGTCGTTGCACCTAGCTCCTGACAGCCCCTGCCTTGGCAGGGGCTGTCTTGATTCCATGGGCAGGTCAGGGCTCATTTAGCCGAGACGGTCTTGAGGTAGCCGAATCCCACCAACTTATTCCCCTCTTCGTCCCACAGACGAAGCGTGAGCGATTTCAAGCTCGACGCCAAGGTGATTGCCTTGACTTCCTGGAATATGGAATTCTCGCGGTAGCACCTTTCCAGATGGTAATTGGGTATTCGCGGGCCCAGGTGGTGGATATGGTGAAATCCAATGTTGCCCGTGAACCACTGCAGAACCCTGGGCAATTTATAGAATGAGCTTCCCTTCAGGGCGGCAGTTGCATAATCCCAGTTATTGTGACGTTCCCAGTAGACTCCCTCAAACTGATGCTGCACGTAAAACAACCACACCCCAACCGCGGCTCCAATTATCATGATCGGTAATTGAACCAATATAAACGCCTTGACACCAATGGTTACACCCATCAAGACCAAGATGCCTAAAAGCGCCAGATTCGTCCAATACACACTGTAGCGTTCCCGCTTCCCTGCTGCGCCACGCACGAAGCGCTGGATGACCACGAAAACAAAAAAGGGTCCAACACCAAACATCACCAGTGGGTGACGAAAGAGCCGATATCCAAACCGCCTCCAGCCCGGCAATTCCATATACTCCTGCACGGTCAACATCCAGACATCTCCCACCCCGCGTGCATCCAAATCACCTGAGGTGGCGTGATGCACCGCATGGGCGTGCCGCCATCGATAATAGGGAGTAAAGGTCAGAATACCGGTGATGGCTCCCAAAACGTCGTTTGCTTTGCGAGAATTGAAAAAGGAGCCATGGCCACAATCGTGAAAAATGACAAAAGTGCGTACCATAAAGCCCGCCGCCAGGGGCGATAACGCCAGTGTCAGCCAATACGAGACTTCCAGACTGCGAACCATGAGATACCACAGAACGAAGTAGGGTACGAGGGTATTCACGACCTGCCACACGCTGCGCCACAGGTCTGCATGCTGATAGTTGGCCACCGCCAGCTGCCAAGGTAGCTTACTCGGTTTGGGCCTATGTGTTGCTAGTTTGGTGGTCAGATTGGGAACAGGGCTTTCATAGATGGCGGATTTCACTGATCATTCTCCTTGATGATCCCTCGTGTAGTGCAGAGTGATCTCACACTTTGACTTAAATTACTGGCGAAAATCCTCCTGAGTAGGGTATAACCTGTACACTGCACCCGGGACTGCCGTGGGGCAGGCTTGCGACACAGATGCAAGTATCGACTGCTGATTTTCGCCACACCTCATCGAGGCTACCCTAGCCTGCCCGCACTTGGGCCGTACGCACAGGTGAGCCAGGACGAAAGCTCAGGTTGCTTTGGTCAAGATGAGTCTTCCAGCATGTGCTGGATGGCAGAGAACAACTGGCCGGCCGACAATCCGGCAGGCAAAACGAAATCTGCACCGACTGCCAGCGCCTGGCGGCTTTGTTGGGTTCCGTCTGTCAAGACCAGACAGCCGGTTTCAGGCCACCCCTCTTTGATTCGTCGCAGGAGCTCGACAACCTCGACGTCAGGAAGGCCGCTTCCTATCAGTACCAGAGTGGGCCGAATCTCTCTCATAGCTTTCAATGCCAGAAGCCCGGTGTCCGCGGTGACCAGGTTGTCGAGTCCTGGCGCCACGCCGACCAAGCTCTGCAGCGCATCCCGCAAATGCCCAGGCTTGCCAACCAACAACATAACCGCATCTCGTGGGTCCACATTCACCTCTGGGTCTTCTGCATTGGCCAAGCGGAGTCGCTCAACGCCGCTGTGGCGGCTGGCGTGCTGATACATGCCTGGCTAGGGGCCCAACTGCGAGAATAGCGCACCAATGAGGACCGTGCTGCCTGCGCACATTAGCATGTATGCTGCGATGACCAGCAAAGTTGCCCCGGTCAAGACAGCTTGTTTGACTGGCGCAGGCCAGTCGTGAGGGGCAATCATCTTTAGATCTCCTTCTTCTGTCTACTTGATATATTAGAGAATGTGCAGTTCGCAGACCGTGCGAAAATGGTAGCCGTAAACTGCAAATGTAACGGCCAATGGAAACAGCTTGGGTCGGCGAAACAGCGTCCACAGCAAGAGCTTCCAGTAGTGGCCACGCTCCTCACCTATAATTCCGAGTTGGTAGATGGAGCGAAAGAAGGCCAGGATATGCTGAACGTCGAGCGGGGCTTCGATCTCTGGTGACTTGTACTCTCGTAAGAAGGTCTTGACACGTTGATAATAATGTTCGGGCGAGTAAATGTGGCGCAGTATATGCTTGTATCCCTCGCGTAACGTGTCGAGATGCATGCTGGGGATAATGTTGGTCGTGCCGTCCACGTTGTCCCCCGACAGGTCATCCAGCAGGCGACCCTCCTGCTCCAGACGCTGGTAGAGCCTGGTGCCGGGCGGAGCTTGAAGCAGACCCACCATGGCGGTCACAATCCCGCTATTCTGGATAAAATCAATCTGGCGCTGGAAGATGGAGGGCGTATCGCTGTCGAAGCCGACGATGAAGCCTCCCTGCACCTGCAACCCGGCTCGCTGCATGTGTTTCACGTCTTGGACCAAATCACGGTTCTTGTTCTGACTCTTGCTACACTCGGCCAGGCTGTCCTCATCGGGCGTCTCGATTCCGATAAAGACCATGTTAAACCCGGCCTGCACCATCATGTGCATCAAATCCTCGTCATCGGCCAGATTGATGGAGACTTCAGTGTTAAATGGCACAGCTCGCTTGTCCGCCCGCCATTCGATTAGCGCTGGCAATAATTCGGTCTTGAGAGACTTTTTGTTCCCAATCAGGTTATCATCCACGAAGAACACCGGGCCACGCCAGCCCAGGTGATACAGGCCGTCCAACTCGGCGATGATCTGCCCGGCGGTCTTGGTGCGTGGCCGGTGACCGAACAAGGTGGTTACATTACAGAACTCGCAGTGGTAAGGGCAGCCCCGCGAGAACTGGATGCTCATCGAGGCATATCGGTCCAGATCGAGCAGCTCCCACAAGGGAACGGGAGTCTCCCGGATGTCAGGATACTCTGAAGTCGTGTAGATGCGCCTGGCGTTTCCCTGCTTCAGATCGGCTAAAAAGGGTGGAAGGGTCTTCTCAGCCTCATTCAGCACGAAAAAATCGACCTCCTCGAACTCTTCGTATTCACTGGTGAAGAGTGGCCCCCCGGCGACAACTTTGACGCCCGCAGCTTTGCACCGGGCGATGGTTCTTCGGGATGACTCTCTCTGCACAACCATGCCGCTGACAAAGGCGTAATCAGCCCAGGCCAGGTCTTCTTCGCTGAGCTCGGCCACGTTGACGTCGACCAGGCGTTTCCTCCACTCTGGGGGCAGCATGGCGGCCACTGTCAGCAGGCCAAGCGGTGGCGAGGCGGCCTTTTTGCGTATGAATCTCAGTGCATGTTTGAAACTCCAGAAGGTATCTGGAAACTCCGGGTAGATCAACAGGACATTCATTAGATAGACTATTTCCCTTCGTGGGTCATCTCGTCGATGACGACAGTATGTTTTACAGACAATAATTGGTGAATTGTGGGAACAGTTGTTCGAATGTGGCCAGGCTCTCGAAGTTGCTGACCTGGATCTTGCCCGATAGGATGGCCCCGGTCGGATTGTGCATGCGGCGAATGGACTTTTCGAAGCTTTCCACGCTCTGCGTAATGACCAAGTCGGTGCTGGCTGCCTCTCCTTCGCTGGCAGTGGCCGCCCCATCGGCCACCCGAATCGTCCACGCCCCGACGCCCGGGTCGGTGAAGGCCATAACCGCCGTAAACCTTTGGCCGTCGGCGACAGCTTGGTTCAAAAACGTGGGGAGGGAGTTCATCCACGTTCCCACATAGCCGCACGTGACCGCCGGACTGGGCACCGGCTTTGTGCGCCGCATATGGATGCGTAACTGGGTGAACACGCTCCAATCGTGGTCCCGGCAGAACTCCAGGCCGTCGCGTGTGGTCACCCAACCCCGGAGAAGCGGCAACCAGAAGGGGCGTTCCAGGTCGGCGTCAGTCATGCGGGCGGTCCGACGATAGATAGCCTCGCAGGAGAGTTGCCACCGGGACAGCGATTGCTCTGGGGTCTGATAGATCGGTCGATCGGCGAACTTGCGGGCATTCCAGGCGTCGATGTCCTCGGGCGTGGCCAGAGGTCTCTGCTCTTGCTCCGGATAGGCGGGGCCGAGCTCGATGCCGCGGGCGACCAGGTCGCAGTTGAAATAGTTCAGGTGATAGGGGACATCGGCAAAGGTCCAGTCTGGGCCGTGCGTTTGGTCCCAGCCATGGGTGTCGTTCAGCTCCTCGAAGAGGGCATACAGGTGGCCCCACATTTCTTGGATCTGGGCCATGAGCTCGTCGAGTTGAGTGCGGTTGTCGGTTGGCATTTTGGCCTCTCTTCAGGTCTGTTTTTTATGTACAAAGGGTATGCTTCGACGAACTAAGCCCAAGTTCAAGTTGCGTCACGCGATTGGTGACAAGATAAACATCGCCTGATTCTAGAATACCACATTTCTCTTTACAACACCCTAGCCAAAAAGCATGTATTGAGCTATACAAAAAGCCCGCTTTTGGAGCGGGCTTTCTTGGCCAGATGTCCAGCTCGAACTTTGCTAAAGTTAATTCTCCAACCTAACTAATCCTTCCCGCAGCGCATATAGCGCGGCCTGGGTGCGGTTTTCAAGCTCCAGCTTGCCCAGAATGTTGGTGACGTGGAAGCGAACTGTCCCTTCACTAATGTGGAGCTGTTGAGCAATCTCCTGATTGGATAACCCTCGCGCCACCAGCTTCAGCACCTCCACCTCGCGCTCGGTCAAGAGGTCGACGCCTGCTTCGGCTTTCTGAAATTGGCCGTAGCCAAGGATCAGTCTCCGGGCGACGCTGGGATGCAGCGAAGATTCCCCGCGGTGAACGCAGCGGATGGCTTCCAGCAGTTCCTGGGGTGAGGAGTCCTTGAGGATGTATCCCAAAGCGCCGGCTTTGACGGCCGAGAAGACTTGATCGTCCTCGTCGAAGCTGGTGAGGACCAAGATGCGTGCTTCGGAGTTCTCACTCCTGATCTCTTGGGTGGCCTGGATACCGTCCTTGCCGGGCATGACCAAATCCATCAGGATAATATCTGGTTGGAGGGAACGGGCCAAAAGCACCGCTTCCTGGCCATTACCTGCTTCGCCCACCAGTTCCATGTCCGGCTTGCCGCTGATAAGCGCCCGCAGACCTTCCCGCACGACAGCGTGGTCATCTACAACCAGGATACGTATGACTTGGGTCATAAGACACCTCCAGTTTGTGGCATCATTCCGAGCGCGCCCAGGGGATAGCTACCTCGATGCTTGTCCCTTGACCTGGCTTGGAGACGATCTGCAGCGAACCTGCCAGCTTTTCGACACGCTCTCGCATACCGGCTAACCCGATCCCTGCCTGGTTGCCGATCGATTCCAGCTCGAAGCCTTGGCCGTTGTCGATCACCTCCAATAGCAGGCCGTCATGGTCTGCACCGAGCCGCACCGTCACCCGCGTAGCACCAGAATGCTTGAGAACATTGTTCAAGGCCTCCTGGACAATGCCATACAAGCCGACCTCGACGTGGGCCGGCAATTCAAAGGGGGTCTCAACCAGGAGTTGGGTCTCTACGCCGGCCCGGCGCTCGACGGTCTCCAATCGGCGGCGCAAGGCCCCGACCAGACCTTCTTGTCTCAGAGTCAGGGGGCGCAACTCGAAAATCAGCAAACGCATGCCTTTGAGCGCCTGCAGGGCGGTTTCACCCATCCGGCCCAGGTAGTGCTGCACCTGCTTCAAATCGGCGGCGCGAGCCGAGTCCATGCCCGCCTCAGCGAAGAGAGTCAGGCTGTATAGGGACTGGGTCACCGAATCGTGCAGCTCGTGTGCCAGTCTTTGCCGCTCTTCCATCACCGCGGCGTGTTCGGCTCGCTGGCGCAGTTGCGCGCTCTCCACGGCTGCCCCGACGTGATTGGCGATGGCCGCCAGCAGCGCGATATCTTCCGCCGCGAACTTCTGGATCGCTTCTCCAAATACACTGAGCACACCCAAGACACGCCCCGTAGCGTTGATCGGCACGCCGATGTAGGTGGGATATGCTGCTGGGTGGAGGATCTGGAGGGTTGGTAGATCGGATGCTAAATCCGGCACGACCACCGTTTCTTTCCGCTCAATGACCTGTCCCCACAGACTAGCGCTGAGCGGCTCAGCCCCCATGTGGACCATCAACTCAGGGGGAAGGCCGCGTTCCACGGCCATTTGGGGCGTCTCTCCTCCTTCATCTAAGAAGTGAATGACGCCTGCGTCAGCGCCAGTCACCTCCAGTGCCTGCTCCAACACGCTTTCCAGGATGATCGGCATATCAAGATGCTGGGTGGTGGTTGTGGTGATTTCGTACAGGGCGGCCAAGTCGCGCGTCCGATCCTGCACCAATTGCTCCAGCGTTTCGGTCGCCCTAATCCTTTGCAGCGCACTACCGCCCATTTCACCGATTGCCGTCAACGGTCGGAGGTATTCCTCAAACGGTCGGTCGGGCTGGCTAAAGGCGATTTGCAGCAGCCCCAAAGTTTCTTCTGAAGCCCGTAGCGGAACAATCGCCACGGCCGTCATATCGCGCACCAGGTCTTGGGATAGCTGGCTGGGAGCCAACCCTGCGTGGTCAAAGGAGTTCAGGAATGTAGGCCGCCCTGTGTTCACCACTTGCCACCAAGGGTTGTCGCCTGGGGGGTGGCGTAGCGCGAGCGGGGTCTCGAACGGCCCGCTGAGGCCGGCAACCACCAATGCGTCGTCCTCAAGCAGGAGAATCGCAGCCGCTGCTGCCTCCAAGGCATTCACAGTCTCTTCCATCAGGATAGAGATCGTTTCCTCGACTGTTTCGGTCAGGCGCAGCGCCGAGGAGACATTTACCAGCGCTTCCAGCTCTGCAGCCCGCCGCCCCATGGCCCGACTCCGTAGTTCGACCCGATTTTCCAATTCTTCATTCAGACGCTTCAGTTCCTGCTCTGCCTGCACCCGCTGGCTGACATCGCTCACTGCGACTCGGCAGAGTGTCTGCCCCTCATTACCCTGCACCAAGATGGCTTCTAAGCGTGCATGGAACTGGGAGCCATCCATGCTTACCAGTCTAATCTCGCAGACCTGCGGCGACCGAGTTTCAAAAAGCTGCCGGCGATGGAAGTAGAAAATGTCTTGATCCTCCCTGGCAATGAAACGCGTCAGCGGCTGTTGGATCAAATGGCCTCTTTCCACGCCCAACATAGCCGCAGCGGTGATGTTGACTTCCAGGATTAGGCTTGCCTCACTCAGTGTGAAGTATCCAACCGGCGCGAAGTCATATAGGTCAGCATACCGGTCGCGGGACGCTTCGAGTTGCTGCTGGGTCCGGCGCAGTTCCTCGTTCTGCATCTCCAGCTCAATTTGATGTACCTGCAACTCGTGAACCAGATGCCCCACTTCCTCGGGTGACAGCTTGTCAATGTCTAAAGGTCGCCCCGGCAGTACATCCCTTTGGGACTCCGCCCGCCGGCGCAGATCGGCGTGTTCGTCGGTGCCAGTATATTTCTGCGTCATCGTTCGCTCCCTATGCCGGTGTTAGTAATCAGCCAGCGATAGCTGCCCGCTCGCTGATCACGCATCATCACCCTCGGCAACTTCCTCGATGGTCAGCAGGATCAGCCTCTCCTCGTCGGGCTTCTGGCGCACCTCTCGCGCGTTCAGCAACATAGCCCGCTTGCCAACGGTCTCAAAGTCGTGCGTCACCCTGAAATCTTTGAGGCTGCTACGCTGCGGCAGGATGTCTTCCAGCAGCTCGCGCAACTCGGGAATGTCCCACTGGCAGTTGCCCAGCTCGTATATGAGCCGCCCATCGGTCTCTTCGGGGCGAACCTGGAAGACTTCGTAAAACGACTGGCTGGCCGACACCACCCGCAGATCGGCATCCAGTACAACCAGTGGCTCACGGATGGTGTCCACAATGCTCTCGGCGTAATCACGCGCCGCCTTGACGGACTGCGTCAACTCCTGCAGTTGCTCCTGCATGTGCTTCTGCTGGGTGATGTCGACGAAGGTCATCACCGCGCCCTCAATCACGTTTTCGAGGGTGCGATAAGGCATGATGCGCATCAGGTACCAGCGACCCTCTCTGCTGCTGACTTCCATCTCTTTGGGTATCAAGGTGTCCAAAACCACCTGGACGTCCTCCACCAGATGGTCATAGTTCAGGTTGGAAGCGATGTGCCCGACCGGGCGGCCAATATCGGTCTGGATGAGGTTGATCACCCGGGTGGCGGCAGGGGTGAAGCGTTGAATGAGGAGGTCGTTATCCACAAAGACGGTGCCGATATCGGTGCCGGCCAGCAGGTTGTTCATGTCATTGTTGGCCCGGGCCAGCTCGTCCAGTTTCCTTTGCAGTTCGGTGTTGACGGTCACCAACTCCTCGTTGACCGACTGCAGCTCCTCTTTCGAGGTCTGCAACTCCTCGTTGGTGCTTTGCAGTTCCTCGTTGGCCGATTGCAGTTCCTCGTTGGTTGACTTAAGTTCTTCGTTGGAGGTCTCCAACTCCTCGATGGTGGTCTGGAGATACTCTTCCTTGGCCCTCAACTCCTGCTCCAGGTCCACGATGCGCTGGTCCTTGTCGGAGATCTGTTCGTCTGCCACTTCGACGGCCTCCAACGAGTCTTCAGATGGCACATCCTCGAAGATGACCAGCATCAACCCCCGCATGGAGGCCGGTCCCGTCATCGGTTGCACAATCAAGTTGAACCTGTGCGTTTCGCCATTGGCTTTGACCCGCACCCCCTGGCGGCGGATGACCTCTTTTTGGGCTATCGCCTTCCGGATGGCAGTGGTCAACTCCAATCTCAGCCCCTCGCGCGCCATGCGCAGGATGTTCAGGCTGGCCTCCCCCGAGGCCGGTTCCAGGTACTTTCCCGTGTGGCCGTGGATATAAAGCACTTCGCATTGCTCATTGATGGTGGCGCAAGCCGGGCTATGGTGTGCCAGCAACACCTGTTGCGCCAATTCGCGGACGCCGATCTTAGTCGCGCTCTCGCCAGCTTCGGCCCTCCGCCCGGGCGTCTCTCCCTTTAGGGACGATGGGCGGGGAAAATCGAACATCGCCAAACGGGGGGTAACTCCCTCCTTGCGCTGGTACAACTTCCACTTTCTATCCACCGCCGCAAAGAGATCCACAAATTCACCGATGGTTTCGGAATTGCCCAGGAAGAGAAACCCGCCCTGGTTCAAGGCGTAGTGAAAGAGAGGCACCACCTTTGTCTGCAACTCCGGCCCCATGTAGATCAACAAGTTGCGGCAACTGATCAGATCGACCTTGGAAAAGGGCGGATCCTCGACCACGTTTTGCAGAGCAAAGACCACCAAGTCGCGGGTCGTTTTTTTGATGCGGTAGGCAGTCTCCTCCTGGTGAAAGAAACGCGCCAGGCGTTCCGGAGAGACATCGGCGGCAATGCTGTTGGGGTAAAGCCCGGCGCGGGCCTTGTCAATGGCCTCACGGTCAATATCGGTCGCAAAAACCTGGATCTTCAAGTCCAGCCTCTTTGCCTCCACCTGCTCTTGAAACAGCATGGCGATGGAATAGGCTTCCTCGCCGGTGGAGCAGCCGGGCACCCAGACCCGCAGCGGCTCGCCTGGCCCCTTTCCGGCCAGCAGACGGGGGATCGCCCCTTCGGCCAGGACCTCAAAGGCCTCCGGGTCGCGGAAGAAGCTTGTGACGCCGATCAAAAGTTCCCGAAACAGCGCTTCAACTTCCAGGGGGTTCTGCTGGAGATAGCGGACGTAAGCATCCAGTTTCTCAATCTGATGCAGGGCCAGTCGCCTTTCGATCCGGCGCCGAACGGTGTTTTGCTTGTAATAGGAAAAATCGTGCCCCGTTTGGGCCCTGAGCAGAACAAAGATCTTCTTGTGCAGGTCGACGGCCTTGGGGACCGCGTCGGGCGCTTTCCGAGGCGCTCGGCCAAAGGCATGCTGGACGTAGGCGATCAGTTGCTCTGGCATTTCGCGTGCGGGCAGAATATAGTCCACCAGGCCGGTGGCAATGGCACTGCGAGGCATGCCGTCGTACTTGGCTGACTGGGGGTCTTGAACCATGGCCATGCCGCCCACCTCTTTGATGGCCTTCAGGCCGAGGGTGCCATCGGTGCCGGTGCCAGAAAGCACAATGCAAATGGCCCGCTCGCGCTGATCCTGGGCCAGAGAGCGAAAGAAGAAGTCTATGGGCAGCCGCAAACCACGCGGCGCGCCCGGAGCCATGAGGCGCAGCGTCCCGTGCAGCAGGGCCATGTCCTTGTTGGGCGGAATGATGTAAACGCAGTTGGGCTCTACTGCCATCCCGTCCTCCACCTCATGGACCTGCATGCTAGTATAGCGCTTGACCAGGTCACTCAAGATGCTTTTGTGGGTGGGGTCCAGGTGCTGAACCAGGACAATGGCCATCCCGCTTTCGGTGGCCGCGGGCAAGTGGGCGAAGAATTGCTCAAAGGCCTCTAATCCCCCGGCTGATGCACCAATGCCGACGACGGGGAAGGTCGAATCGCCGCTGGTCACGGCCCTTGCTTCGTCATCGGTCGCCGTTCCTTGTGCCTGAGCGAGCGGGGCGTCCTCCTCAGAGTTTAGAGGAGCGGCCTGGAGTCTCTCTTGGGCATTGGCTTGACCTTCATCACGGCTTCGGGCTTGCTTCTTCCTGGCCATGTCAATTCCCCTTCCAATCGTCAAGCGTGCGGTTGAACCTACTTCATTATACCATGTTTTCCCTTCTGGGGTGACCGCGATTTCTGGGGAAGAAGTTCTGTCAGGAGCATAACCGGCTATTTCAGGCGGTTTTGAAAGACCTGCTCGACGACAGACTCAGCGACTTCAGGCGCTGAAGACGAGTTGGGCGATGACCCCGGCCAGCAAGGGGAAGGCCAGCGCCAGCCCCCAGCGCACCGCCGAAAAACGCCAGCCCATAAAAGAGAGTTCAAAGGTTACGCTGACCAGTGCCAGGGTAGCCCAACTGGTAATCATGGTGACCGCCGGTCCCAAGCCGGCGCCCGCGCCGTAGAGGACGGCGATAAGGGGGAAGACGACGTAAGGGCCGCCGGGCAGTACCATGCCGACCCCTTCGGCCAGAACCAGCCCGCGCCAGCCGGACTCGGGGCCGATCCAGGCCTGCACCAGATCTTGGGGGGAGAGCACGTTCACGTAGCCGACGATGACGAAAGCCACCATCAACAAGGGCATGGTGCGCTTCATGGTGCCCCACCCTTGCCTGGCGGCGCGCCAATGGCTGCCGTCGCCGCGCTGCCAGGCGTAGGCCAGAAGCCCAAGCGCCAGGATGCCCAGGGTCGCCGTCGCCACGGTCACGAGTTGACTGCCTCCCGAATACGCTCCACCCGCCGCCCGAACAGCGCTTCGGCCAGGAAACCCAGCAGGGGAGGCAGGATGAGCGTCACCAAGAAGCGGGTGACGGTCAGCTGCGGGCCGAGCAGGGCGAACTCCATGGGCAGGCGGGTCACGGTCCACAGGTTCTTGGCAGTGACGAAAGCGACCAGGGCTCCCAGGCTGGCCCCGGCCGCCAGGAGCGCCGCGGCGATGGGGTAGTAGACGTAGGGTCCGCCTGGCATCAGCGCCCCGGCCAAACAAGCCAGGGCGATGCCCCGCCAGCCGGACTCGACCCCCAGCCAGCGCGAGACCACCTCTTGCGTCACCAGCGTCTGGGTCAGGCCAGCGATGAGGAAGGCGGCTATCAAGAGCGGGATGACGCTGAGCAGCGTCCTGCCGCCCTGGGCCAAGCCGGCCAGGGCTAACTCCGGCCCACCCCCCCACCAGGCCAGGCCGGCCAGGCCGAGCGCTACGCCTAGCAGCACCAACGTGGTTCGATCTTTCATGTCACGAGCTACCCCCGGAAGGGGATCGAGAGTCCATCGAGCCGCTCGGCTTCTTCGTCACTCATGTGCCAGTTGATGGCCTCTGCATTCTGACGCGCTTGCTCTTCATTCTTGGCGCCCGGAATTGGGAGCACGCCCGGTTGCCGGGCCAGCCAGTTGAGGGCCACTTGAGCTGGCGTCTTATCCCCGTGCGCGGCGCCGATCTCTTGCATGGCCTCGATGAGGGGCCTCCTGGTCTTCAGGGCTTCAGATCGGAATTGACCGTAGAAGCGCCGCATGTCGCTCGCGCTCGCGCCGGGCCGGTACTTGCCGGTGAGCGCGCCGCGCCCCAAAGGGCTGTAGGCGATGAGTGTCACGTCTAGTTCGCGACACGCGTCCAGCACGCCATTGACCTCCGGCCCGCGCCGTATCAAGCTGTATTCGACCTGATTGGAGACGAGCGGCACACCGCGTTTGGCCAGCGCGTCGTACGCCCGGCGCATTTGATCTGCGCTGTAGTTGCTGACGCCCACGTAGCGGGTTTTGCCCGCCTCCACCGCGTCGGCCAGGGCGTTCATCAGGGCTTCGATCTTCACCCAGCCGGAAGGGAAATGAATCTGATACAGATCAACGTGGTCAAGCCCGAGGCGTTCCAGGCTTTTATCCAGGGCTTTGGTCAAGGCCCGGGCCGATAGGCGCGTCGGCAAGGGAGCATACTTGGTAGCAACGTAGAGCGGCAATGGCTCGGCGCGTACCAATTCGCCCAGCACGCGCTCTGAGTAACCGCGGCCATAGATCTCGGCCGTGTCAAAGAGAGTCAAGCCAGCATGGATGCTGGCCTGGAAGGCGCCGGCCACGTCGGCCCGTTTGAACTTGTCGCCGTAGCCCCACAACCTGCTGTTGCTCCAGGCCATGGCCCCCACGCCCAGGGGTGCAACAAGCATATCGCTCTTGCCAAGTCTGATCTTTTCCATAGATCTCCTCCGGACGCAGCCGAGCATAGCCTCCAGCATCGCGGTGAGTCGGTGACGTTTCTGAACTATACCGCAAGGGTAGGTGTGCTGTCAAAGCCGGGTCTTGAGGTGCGCGGCCCGAATCCGCAGAAGCGTGGCCTCTAATAGTACTTTTTTCTCTCTCCATGTGATGGTCAAATTTGGGTGGAGAAGGACGTTTATCATGGCAGGTATTGATCTTCCAGCCGACGCCGCAGGCCGGTGGGTCAGCTCATAGAGGTGGAAGATCAAGAGGCAGACCCGGTGCGGCCCGGCGTCAAGTTGCATCCAATGCAGGAGGCATTTTATGAAAAAGGTATACCGTGCCATGGTCGCATGTCTGTTGCTGAGCATAGCCATTACCTCACTGGCCAGCGCACAGGGTGGCGACGAGGGAAATGGACGCGATCCGGCCTTAGAGCAGGAGATCTACGACCGTCTGGCCCAGATCAGCCCGGACGCAGTGCCGATCTTCCAGGAGGCCACGCAGGCTATGGATGCGGGTGATCTGGAAACAGCCCAACGGAACTACGAACAGGTGCTCGAACTGGCGCCCGACTTCCCCGATGCCGCGCGCCGCTTGAGTTACGTAGAACTCGATCTGGAGGACGTCGAGGCTGGGTTGCGCTACGCAGAGTTGGCCTACCGCGTCGATCCCCAATCAGCTTACAACCGGTCGGCGCTGGCGTGGGCTATGCTGGCCACTGATGAGCCCGACCTGATAGCCAAGGCTCTACCCCTGGCCCAGTCAGCCGCCCAAGCGATGCCAGACGATGCGGATATGTGCCTTATCCTTATCGTGGCAGGGGCGATGAATGATGACCTCGAGGTCGTCCGGCAGGCCAGCACGGAATTGATTCAACTGGACCCCGATCACCCGTGGGGACACTATTTCGCCGGGCTATTTGCTGCTGAGGATGGCCGATGGGTGGAGGCTGAACGGCAGTTACTGCTGTCCCAGGAATTGGGCATGCCCGCCGAGCAAGTGCAATCGGTGCTCGACAAAGGCATCCGGAGTCAAGCGCGCTTCCACCGCTGGCTGCGGCGGGGGGGATATCTTATGGCTGGCTGGCTGGTCGGCCTGGGCGCTCTCTTGCTGGTAGGTATGCTCTTGAGCAAACTGACGCTGGTGACGGCGTACCGCGTCCCGTCCAGCGCCCAATTCGAAATCGGTGCGGCGGAACGCCTGGTGCGCGGCATCTACCGCTCGGTCATCACCATCGCGTCGCTTTACTTCTACGTCTCCATCCCGGTACTGATCTTGATCGTGATCGCCGGGGCCGCAGGCATCCTGTATTTCTTCTACCAGAGCGGACGTATGCCCATCAAGCTGGCAGCCATCATTGCCGGGTCCGCGTTCTTCACCCTGGTCGCTATCGTGCGCAGCGCTCTCACGCGGCTTAGAGAGACTGAGCCGGGGCGGCCCCTCTCGCGGGAAGAAGCGCCAGGCTTATGGTCGCTGGTCGAGGAGGTAGCCGAACGCCTGGACACGCGCCCTGTAGACGCCATTTACGTCACACCAGGGTCAGGTATTGCCGTGACCGAGCGCGGCGGGCTGTGGAAAAAGCTGTGCAGTGCCGGCCAGCGTTGCCTGATTCTCGGACTGGGCGCGCTGCCCGGCATGACGCAAGGCCAGTTTAAGGCAATCCTGGCTCACGAGTACGGCCATTTCTCGCATCGAGATACGGCTGGCGGTGACCTGGCCCACCAGGTGCAGGCTTCGCTTCGTCATATGGACTACCGGCTGGCCCTCAAGGGTCAGAGTCACTGGTTCAACCCAGCCTGGCTCTTCATCAATGCTTTCTACCGCATCTTTCTACGCATCACGCTGGGAGCCTCACGCCTCCAGGAGATTCTGGCAGACCGCTACGCTGCCATGGCCTACGGCGCGCGAAACTTCATCGGCGGCCTGACACATATCGTCCGCCAAGATCTGGTCTTCAACGTGCAGGTAAACAACGAGATTGGCGCTGCGGTGAGACAAGGTCGCGATTTCCACAACCTATATGCGCTGCCATCGCCCCAAGACGAGCTCGATCGGAAGCGGCTCAAAGTCGAGGAGGACGAGGTAATGAGTCGTCCAACCTCAGCCTATGATAGTCACCCGGCTCCACGGGAACGCATCGTGCTGGTAGAAAAGCTCCAGGCCGAAGTGGACATCCAGGAGAGCCCTGCCCCGGTCTGGGACCTGTTGCCCAACGCGGAAGATCTGCAGGCCGAGATGACGGCCATGGTTCAGGAGGACGTGCGCCGACAACGCGGCCAGGTGGAGTAGCTCGACTTGGTACGAATCGCGATGGGGGGGATTGAAATGGGGGAGTAAATATGATATACTTGCTTCAGGGGAGACATCCACTGTGGCTCCGCTTCCATCCCTTCCCCTCCACCTCACTCGGAGCTTCGGGTACTTTGACAAGCTGATCTCGGCAAGTTTTCCACATCAACCATTGTGCTCGGCGGCGCTTGCCGTCGAACCCCAAGTACAATCAAACACAGGAGGTACAACATGGGATTCGTGGACGAATGGAACGGTAAGTTCCTGCAAACGATCGCGGAGGGCAAACCGCCCTTCGACGATGCCGGGGAGAAATACGGGGTCAGGGTTGAGACCGTGGCTGACCCCGCGATGCCGCATTGGCGCGTCATCGGCGTGCACCACCTGACGGGCGCAGAGAATGTGGGCCGGCATCACGTGTTTGTTGACGTGCTTGACGAGGCCGGTCAACGCATCAACGGTTCCCAATTGCTGGGAACCAAGGGGAATCTGCCCCCGTTCCTGGTCCGGATCGACAAGCCGGCCAACGAGCCAGGCACTAACTTCCCTATGTTCAAGAACGATGTCGCCACGGTTGCCGTGCACTGGCCCGCCGAAGCGCCATTGCCCAGCGACAAGGTCGTCAATCTTCACACGGGGCACCCTGACGAAGAGCCGGGCACCACCTTGTTCCACCATTCCTTCTACATGGTCTTCCAGAAAGCCACTGCCCCGCCCATCGTCAGAAGCCTGGAAGAGGTCCTGTGGGAAGAAGGGGAGCAGCTCGTCATGCCCCTGGACCCTGAGGCCGAGCTCTTCAAATTTGCCCGACAGCAAGACCTGGGAGAGCGCCTGACCCGGGAATACGTGATCGAGCACGAGGGGAAGAGCTACGTCGCCCAGATTTACGAGCGGGGGCTGGTTTACGTGCCCACGGACCATTCAGACGTGATCAAGGTGCTGGAAGAGCCCCCTGCCTGAGGGAACGGGGTAATGTGGTAAAAACAAAGCAGGGGCGCAGCCTTGTCTGAGTCAGGCTCCTCAAGCCTGGTGCGTTGTGCCGGAGCCAGGCCAACCACGGCGCGAGGAGCTCCTGCTTTTCGAGAGGGCTTGGGTTAGCCCAGGAGGTATGAAGATATGAGCTTCCAACCAAGAAACGACCGCGTATATCTGAGTCCATCCGACCTGGCCAGCGGCGCGGGGTCCGCGCAGGGTCTGCTAGGCTCAACGCTCAAGCTGGGCGTCGACGCCAACCAGCCCATTATCGTGGAGGGACCGATGCAGGGCGCGCCAGCGCCGAGGGTGGGCGACCCGGACCTGATCGCCAGTTGTGGCGCGGCCTGGGTGCGCCTTAATTTCATACGCGGACCGTGGTCAGGCCCAGGCGATCAGAACCGGCACCAGGACCGTACCTGGGCGGAGACGTATGGCTTGCTGGTCGATCAGTTCCTGGAGAAGGGCCTGAACGTGTACGCCCTGGTCGGGCACGAACTCATGGAAGCTGCACCGGACTTCTTCCGCGTGCCGCGCGGGCAAATGTCAGCCCACGAGATCGCCCAGGCCCAGGGCTGGATCGAAGCCTACGCCGAGACCTTCCTGGAGGTGGTGAGGCTATTTCATACGCGGGTGAAGTTCTTTGAGTCGTTCAACGAGCCAGACGACTGGCACGGACAACAGCGCCCCTGGATCCATCCCAGCTGGTTTGCGGCCATGCTCCAGGCTATCTATCGCAAGGTGAAGCTGGAAACGGGCATCCAGGATGTGGTGCTTGTCTCGGGCCCCTTGCAGGGTTTGGAGATAAACGGCAACGTAGGGCCGACCACGTACTTGCGCCAGGCCTATATGTCCGGCAAACAGGAGTTCGGCTGGGGGCAGCCGGGCCGGCCCTACCCTTTCGACGGGGTGGGCTACCACCTGTATATCAAAGAAGCCTTTAACGCCGATTGGGACCGCCACGAGCTCGAGGTGCGTCAGATGTATCGCCAATATGTAGACGGCATGCTGGGCGTGATACGCAGCGCCGAGGGGGATCCGCACAGCCCCAAGCAGCTGTACATCTCCGAGATCGGCTGGCCGAGCAACGGCAATACGCCAGAGGAGTGGGAATTCCAGGCCAAGAGCCTGAGCCTGGCTCTGGAACTTATGAATGACGATCCTGCGGTGGCGCTGGGCATCTGGTTCTGCACCGAGGACTTTGCGCCGGGCCACAAGTTCTATGGGCTGTATCACATGGGCAACGTCAACCCCGAGGGCCGCAAGCCAGCTTTCGGGGCCTACAAGGCTACGGCCGACCGGCTGCGTGCCGCTCTCGCGCCTGCGCTGACGCTGGCCGCCGAGGAGGTGGAGGCTGTGGTGAGCGTCGGGCCGCCCGCCCCTGCGTTTCTGGGCAGCCGGGCCGACCTGGCCGGGGTTCCCCTGGCTCCGCCCCAGTCGTCGCGTATCGAGGCAGGGTTGATCCGCACCCCGGTCGAGAGACGGGTGACCAGAGCCTGGAACCGGTACGGCGGGCTGCTGCTGGCGCTGGCCGATGCGCTTCAGATCAGGCCGGGGGCCGCCGCGGCGGTTGTGGCCAACGACGTTACGCGGTCAGGCTTCGCCAGGGATGGGCGCATGACCATCCGCTTTGATCCGTCCATCTTCTTCGATCGGTGGGGGGCGGGCAACCCGGACGTCTTCGCCCAGCATTTCAGCTTTGACCCCGATCGACCCTGGCAGAGGCACCGCTGGCGGCCGGCCGCGGATGCCACTTGGCGCGCCTGCCACCGCGGCCTGACCGGCGAATGGGAGGCCTTTGAGCTGGCCCGGGGATTGGATGACACGGCGGCCAAGCTCTCGCTGGCCATGGGTGCCCCGCAGATCATGGGCTTCAACCACGCTGCCATCGGCTACCCGTCTGTGGGGGGCATGTTCGATGCCTTCTCCAGGGACGAGTGCTACCAGATGCTGGGCTTTTTTGACCTCATCGCCGGGCCGGGGGCCACCAGCCGCACACTGTCGGCCTTGCGCTCGCTGGATCTGGCCACCTTCGCTGGTCTGTACTATGGCCCCGACCAGGTTGCCCGCCAGGCCGGCCGGCTTCAGAGCGCCTTCGCCGCGTTTCAAAGGTTGAGACCTGAGGTGTGACAACGCCGTAGCGTCACCTGATGCACAAGCCACCCGCCTGCCCGCGCGGGTGGCTTGTTTTATGTTGGTGCTGGGGGCTTGGTTGGTGGTTGGAAAACTTTAAGGTTAAGAAGGTCTAATTGGTGGTATAATAGATGGGATTGCGAAAGTCCCCTGCGTCCGGCCCCCAGAGCGGACGAGGGGAGTCACGGGAGGTACTCCATTGCGATATCGTAACACCGCCATCTTGAGCACCGGCACGGCGCTGGGCAGGGCCGGTGCGCCACTGCTGGTGCTGATCGGCGGAATCATCGGCGCCGAGCTGGCGCCTTCTCCGGCCCTGGCAACGCTGCCCATAGCCTTTGGCGTGATAGGCGTGGCTGCGTTCAGCATCCCTTCGGCCCTGCTGATGCAACGCATCGGGCGCAAGCGCGGTTTTATCCTGGGCACCCTGATGGCCGCCGTCGCGTGGCTGGTGGCGGCCTACGCCGTCAGTATCGGGAGTTTTGCTCTGTTTTGCGTGGCCATCATCTTCAGCGGTGGCAATATGGCCTTTATCCAGCAGTATCGCTTTGCCGCCGCGGAGAGCGTTGAGCCCCGCTACGTCAGCAGGGCGGTCTCCTTCGTATTGCTGGGAGGCGTGGTGGCCGGATTCCTGGGACCGGAGATCGGCGCACGGGCTAAGGATTGGCTGGGTGGCGGGCTGTACACCGGCTCCCTGGTTGCCATGGCGGCGCTGTACCTGGTGGTGGCCGTCTTGCTGCTGCTTTTGAGGGACGTGGCACCCCAGGAGGATAGCCAAACTGGAGGGGAGCGGCCCTTAAGGACCCTGGTCATGCAGCCAACCTATATCGTGGCTGTGCTGGCCGGCGTGGTCTCTTTTGGCGTGATGAGCTTTATCATGACGGCCACGCCCATCAGCATGCACGTCAAGGATGGCTATACGCTCGAGCAAACCAAGTGGGTCATCCAGAGCCACGCGATCGCCATGTTCCTGCCCGCCCTGTTCACCGGCTTCGTGGTGGCACGTCTGGGGGAACTGAGGGTTATGGCGGTTGGGGTGATGGCCCTGTTTGCCTGCGTCGTGCTGGCGGTCATCGACCGCAGCCTGATGCATTATTGGGGGGCGCTGGTTCTGCTGGGGCTGGGCTGGAATTTCTTGTTCGTGGGGGCCACCGTCTTGCTGACCCAGAGCTACCGACCCTCAGAGCGCTTCAAGGCCCAGGCCGTGAATGAGTTTTCGATCTTCAGCGTGCAGGCCTTCACTTCCTTGTTGGCCGGCGCAGTCATCTCCCGCGCCAGTTGGGAGCTGTTGAACCTGCTCAACCTGCCCTTCTTGGTGGTGCTGTTCGCGGCAATCGTGTACCTGGGCCGCTCTCGGATGCAGCCGGCTCAGGTCGAGCTAGTAGCCGCAGCGGATTGAGCGCAGTTTGTCACCCTGAAAGGGGTGACCTACGCCCCTTGATGAGCAAAGGAGGGCCGGTCTTGGACACGTCTTTGAAATGTCAAGGCGGATGAGTAGGGGGACCCGTTGTCGAGGTCGAAGTTTCTGATCGCTCTCACCTTAATAGCCCTGCTCCTGACCGGGTGCAGCACAGCCCGGCCCAGGCCGGGGTTGGGTGAGACGCCCAGTCCGACATCGACCCCTACTCCGTCTACCCCTGTCTCGTCTCCACCGGCGGCTGACGCGACGCCCCCGCGCCCGCTGGCGCTGGTGAATGCCACCCTGATCGACGGCACGGGTAGCAGGCCGCTGGGGGATGGCGTGCTGGTGATTCAGGACGGCCGCATCGCTGCGCTAGGCCCCGGCGACCAGGTGGCCATACCCCCCAACGCCCAGGTGATCGACGTCGCTGGACGGAGCGTGCTGCCCGGTTTCATCAACGCCCACGTGCACCGGGCCTTCGAAGCCGAGAACCTGGCCGCCTGGGCCCGGGCCGGGGTTACCACGGTGCGCGACGTCGGGGCGGGACCCGGGTCGCCGCGCACCTGGGATGAGTGGATGGCGGCCAACTCCCAGGCCCAGGCGCCACAACGGCCCCAGATATTCGACGAGCGCGACACGCGGCTCAACCGCCCGGAGTTCGCCAGGATCGTCGCCGCCGGGCCGATCCTGACCGTGCCGGGAGGCTACCCTATCCGCAGCTGGGGCGAGGAGCCGGCGCTGACGGTGACCTCGGCGCAGGATGCCCACGAGCGCACAGCCAGGCTGCTGGAAGCTGGCGCCGACCTGGTCAAGATCTCCCTGGAGCGCGGGCCCAGGCTCACGAAGGAAGAGGTGGCAGCCATCGTCCGTGCGGCCCACGAGCGGGATACGCTGGTCACGGCTCACGTGAGCGCCGCCCGACACCTGGCGCTGGGCGTTGAGGCCGGCATTGACGAGGCTGCCCACATGGTCACGGGCCGGTTGCCGGACAAGCTGATCGCCCAGATGGTCGCTCAGGATGTGTACCTGGTGCCGACCCTGGCCGTGTTGGAGGCCTACGACTCCATGGGTGACAGTCTCGAGAATCTGGAGCGCTTCGTGGCGGCCGGCGGGAAAGTCGCCCTGGGCGACGACTACGGCAACCCGGGTATTGAGCTGGGCATGCCGGTGCGCGATATGGAGTTGATGCAGGAGGCCGGCATGACGCCGACCCAGATTATCGTCGCCGCTACCCAGCACGGCGCCCGGGCCTGCAACCTTGAGGCCGAGCTGGGCACCCTCGAGGTGGGCAAGATCGCCGACGTGCTGGTGGTCGAGGGCGACCCTCTCCAAGACATCCACGCCCTGGCGGACGCCTGGTTGGTGATCAAAGACGGGGTGGTGATCCGCTCGCCCCCGTCCGTGAGCGCCACCAGCCCATGAGAGATTTACAACCACACGCGTTTTCACCTTCCTCCCCATCCTCAACCTCACCGCCCTGGCCCTCTTCCTGGCCGCCAGCGCCCACAAACACACACACGACGTGTGGACCGTCAGGCTCAGAAGCTGCCACCTCCACTACCACACCAACATCCCCGCCCTCGCCCTGGCCTGCCCCGGCATCGACTACATCCGCCTCTGGCCCCTCCCCGTCGAGCAGCCGAGGTGGGAGCCAGACCCATTGGGAGATAAGCCTCCGCCCGACGCGGCGAGGGCTTCTTTTTGCAGGCGAAGATTCTGTTGTAAGTGGGAAGCAAATGTGATACACTTAGTACGTGAGAAGAATCCCTTGCGCGACGGAATGCTCGTGGCTTATCCGCCGCCCCATTGGACGGCGCTTTCTCGTACTCTGTCGTCACGCCCCAAATCTACACTGAGTCGCAGATTTGATGAGTCGGTATGAGAGCGCTTCCTCGGAGGCGCTGAACTGGGTGAGCCAATTTGCGACAGCGATACTTTGTGGCCAGCATGTGCCGCCGGCGATGCGATGACACAGACCAGATGCCGGCAAGCATGCCGCTGGGTCAAAGGGCGCAAGTTCGCCTGCGGGACATCCCGCTTGAGATTTGGAGCTAGGCATGAAAAGCAGCTTGAAGAGAATTTGTCTGGTGCTTGCCTTTTTCACAATCGCTCTGGTGGTGATGACCCAGGGACTCAAATCTTATATTCTATTCTCCGCCGCTGGAAGCAGTAAGCGTACGGGGTCAGGGATATCTGAACCCATAAGAACGCTCAGATGTAGGGGGTGGAACCTTTGAGCGCGAGCCGGCGTCTTCAAATTACCGAAGCCAGGCTTTTGGGCTTTAATAGGTGG
>Ga0209536_100002889_pt1 | contig 27855 bp, 22 predicted proteins | sample DeeMarSeWOR28_12_FD_187461 | JGI IMG/M metagenome (GOLD analysis project Ga0209536, IMG submission 187461) | Marine sediment microbial communities from White Oak River estuary, North Carolina - WOR-2-8_12 (SPAdes) (version 2) | ecosystem: Environmental > Aquatic > Marine > Intertidal zone >... | reverse complement strand
CGAGGTATCTCATAATTTAAATGAATTTGAACACCGTGATATATTTGGCGGTGCTCTAAATATGGCATATAAATTCTCAAATAATTACAGTCTAAAATCTATTACTGGTTTCAGAAAAATTAAAAATTGGTATAATCTGGATGAGGATTTATCACCGGAAGCATGGGTTATCACCAAATCAAAAAACGAGGATGCTCATTTCACACAGGAATTCAGGCTTACCTCTCCCTTATTTAAACATTTTAATTTTGTTACAGGAGTATTTTACTTTTATCAGAATTCTGATTTAATATTCGATTTGAAAACCTCTCCCGATGCTCCTTTACCTAATTTCACATTGTTATCAGAAGGTCCGGTTAAATCCAATTCACTTGCTGGATATTTTCATAGTAAAATCAATCTAATGAATAATCTTTCCCTATTCGGCGGTCTCAGATATACATATGAGTATAAAGAAATAAATTGGAATCAAATGAACAATCTACCTCTATACATTAATCTTGAAAATTTTACTGATACATATTCAAAAGGTGTATTCTCCCCGCAGATTGGCTTACGGTATAATCCTCTAGATCAACTGATGTTGTATGCTAAAATCAGTTGGGGATATAAAAGCGGCGGATGGGGTAATTTTACTGTTCTGGAAATTGAGTCTCTGAAACTTCAACCTGAATATTCTGTTAGCTATGAGACCGGAGTTAAGTTAACCACTTTTAATAATAGATTGAGTTTTAATACTGCAGTATTTTTGAACAAGTTCGATGACTTTCAGACTGAGATTTGGCAGGTTGTGCCCGCGTTTGATCCTTTAATCCTACCTGTTTATACAAATGCGGCAAAGGTAACCTCTAAAGGATTTGAATTGGAGTTAATTGCTGTTCCTTTGTATAACCTATCATTATTTGCATCGTTAGGTTACATTGATGCAAAGTATGATGAATTCATTGTTGCTTCCGAAGAGGATTATAACGGTAATAAATTAGAACTTGCCCCGGAAACCGAATATAATTTTTCAATTGAGTATAAGATGCCTGTTTTAAATATCGGCACTTTTTTTATAAGAGGTGACTTCATTCACAAAGACGATTATTATTTTGATGCTAGTAATAGAGAGATTTTTCATATAATGGGCTATAATTTAATAGATGGAAAAATCGGCTACGAGAGTTTTAACGGTTCTTTAGGAATATTTTTGTGGGGAAAGAACTTAACTGATGAATTATATATGCTAACAAGAGCACAATTTCCATTGCCGGTTAAATACGCCTGGTATGGTATTCCCCGCACATTTGGCATTCAGGTTAGATATAGTTTTTTTGGTTACTAGATATCCATTTAGCATAAAATAAATTGCAGAGTAACTACGCATTATCTTATTAAGAATTACCACACGTTTAAATTTAATGTGAACACTCGAGTTCTACTCAAGTTTTCCATCCCAATTTATTAAGTCAAGTTGCGCATAGTTGTCATTCCGGCGATCCCGCTTTAGCGGGAGAGTCCGGAATCTTTGTTTTTTTCAGATTCTGGACAACCTGCCTTCCGGTCAGGCAGGGACAGAATGACTACTGCTTGGTAATACTGTGTAACGTGACTTATTAACAAAGTATTTGCAATCAATATCACCAATAAATTGTCTCGGCAATTTTTCCGAGCTAAATTTATATAAAAACAAAAAATCAGTCTATCTCCTCGACTATCCTTCCGAATCCCTCTTTTAATTTCATTTCATCCAAATCTTCAAATCATTGTTATCTCTTTATCTTATAATGATTTAACCTTCCTAAAGAATTTATGGTATACCTTTTGGCAACTATCTCTGAACTCATTATTATAAATAGAGGAGATGTGTTATGAAAAATTTATTATTACTTTTTATTGCATTTCTTTTCTTACATCTAACAACTTTTGCTCAGTGGGATCAATTGACGGATATGCCGACCGCAAGATATCTTTTCACTAGTTGTGAATTAAATGGAAAGATTTACGTGATTGGTGGCGGTGCTTCCCTTTATTCCAGTATGGATATTATGGAAGTTTATGATCCAATCTCAGATAGCTGGGATACTACTAAAGCTCCAATGCCTACAAGCAGAGTAGAACTTGGTGCCTGTATGGTAAATGGAAAAATTTATGCAATTGGTGGTGCGGCCTATCATAGCGCATCGCCATTCGGAATGGTAGAAGAATATGATCCTTTAACTAACACCTGGGATACTTTCAAAGATACTATGACGACACCACGAAAAGGTGCTGCGTACGGAGTGATTAATAATAAAATATATGTTGCCGGAGGTTCGGCCTACTCGAGTTTTAGTCCATCAAACAAACTGGAGATATATGATCCGGTCACCGATAACTGGACATCAGGAGCTAATATGCTTTCAGCCTTGTACGAACCGGAAGGTGCTGTTGTCAATGATACATTTTATGTTTTTGGAGGCTTGATTGGTTCACCTTGGACAGGGCAAACTACAGTTCAAAAGTATAATCCAGTAACTGATATCTGGTCATCTGTGACAAGTTTAGATACTGGTAGAGTAGGTCATACTGCCAGTGAGGTTGACGGTAAGATATATGTAATCGGAGGAGACAGACAGCCTCCGCGACTTATAAGTGTCATGCAGTATGACCCTAACACAAATGCTTGGACTTGGTTTGATGATGCCCCGAGTTTTATGATTTCCCAAACTGCAAGTGTGTTAAATAGTGTGATATATGTATTTGGCGGCAGTACAACTTCCATGCCCAATTTTACCCCCTCATCTGCTGTATGGTCCTTTGATCCTACAATAGTAAATGTTGAATCTCAGAATAACAACATAGTACCAGAATATTTTGTACTTGATCAGAATTATCCAAATCCATTTAATCCAAGCACAAAGATTAAATACTCTGTTCCACAATCTTCAAATGCTGTAATAAAAGTATTTGATATACTCGGCAATGAAATTGAAACTTTGGTTAATGAACTAAAGTCAGTTGGCACATATGAAATAACCTGGAATGCGGAATCCGCCACCGGCGGACTACCAAGCGGAGTTTATATCTACAGAATACAAACTGGTTCTTTTGTTGAGACTAAAAAGATGGTGTTGATGAAATAAAAAATATTCTCTGAGTATCCATAAAATTCAGAGAAATTAATAATCATTAATTAATAGGAGAATGCTATGAAACGTACAATCTTGATGTTTTTGGTCATTGGTGCAACCTTGATCTTTTTTAGTTGCTCAGAAAACAATCCTTCGGCTCCCGAGTTAAGCCAAGGTGATCAGGCGACTAACACACTTGCCAAACCACACCTCACGGGCGCACAGAACACAGATTTTGACCTCAATAACGCCCCCCATTATTGGGTAGGTACAATAATTATTGATGGAGTTACATACGGTTTGAGATACGAAAGCCTGGGCCCCCCAAGACCTTATCCCCAAGCAAGTACTTTCGAGGAAAACTTTGAAATCTACGAGTTAGGTAATGTAGCTAACGTTTACTTGGCAGGATCTAATGCTGGCGTTTTGAACTATGCAAATAGTAAGTTCGTGGCGAACGGTGAAGTAGAGGTAGCAAATGATCCTTTTGAAATGTGGCTGGGTCGTAATGTACACATTAGTGGAACTGTATTCTGGGAAATATATCCTGTACTTCCCGATTATGCTCTTGCTACATTTCGAATAAACTGAAGAAGATGATGTTGGTGAAATAAAGGAGTAAAATTTCTAGATATACCATCCAGTAACTACCGGATGGTATATCTGATTATACTCTTACAATCTTGTAATTTTTAAATGCAAAGTAAACCTGAATTGCAGTTGTTTTTACAACAGTTGCTACAGGAATGGCGAGCAGCATTCCTATTAAACCAAACATCTGTCCGCCTGCAATAATCAAGAGTATGATAAGTATAGGATGAATGTCTACACTCTTCCCGAATACATACGGTTGGACAAAACCATTATCAACTGTGTAAACAGAAAGTACTACAAGAAAAATAAGAGGCACCTGCGATAGATCACCGTTAACCATAAATGATAAAATAATTGCCGGGACACCACCAATTACGGGTCCAAAATATGGAATGAGATGACCTAGTCCTCCAATTACTCCTAATGGAAAAGCATTTGGTATTCCAATAATATAAAAACCAAAACCTAATAAAGTTCCCACAAAGGCTGCATCAAAAATCCACGCCCGTACGAATAAACCAAGCTGCAGGCTTACTTTTTTTACTATCCAATAAGACATCTCGAAATAATTGTTCGGCACCATCTGCAAAATGCCCTGAAGAATTCTTTTGCTGTCTTTTAAAATAAAGAACGTAATAAAAGGAACAATTACTATAACCGCAATTACAGAAACAATGCTTGATAATAATAATGACAGACTCTCAACAGAATTTACCAACTGTGTTGAGATAACCTCCTCCAAACGGGTGGTAAGATTAGTGAAATCAATAAAAGGTAATGATACTGCCAGCCAATCCTGAACGGTTTCTAATTGATCTGTTAGTGAAAATTGTTCGAGACGTGTTATAAGCTGGTTCATCTGAAAAGAAAATTTTGGAATAACAATCGATAAACTAAGATAAATTAAAATTGACAATCCAGCGAATACAACTAGAGTTGAAGAAAGTCGGCTGAATCCTTTCTGTTCAAGTAAAAATACAAATGGCGAAAAAATAAATGCAAGAAGAATGGATAATGCAAGGATTAGGATAAGATCGGATAGTAAAAATAAAACATACAGTAACAGAAATGTAGCTGAAACCCATAACAAAAGGGTTACAATTTTTTTGTAGCTTGTATCGGGCATAAATATAAAATAAATATAAATTAATTTACTGATTCAATTCTTTTAACACCCGGCACTTGTTTAATTAATGTACGTTCAATTCCTGCACGCAATGTCATTATTGAAAGAGGGCACTTTTCACATTCGCCCAACAATCTTACTTTAACTATACCATCATCGGTTATGTCAACTAACTGAATATCGCCGTTATCTGCCTGTAGAAAAGGTCTTACTGATTCGAGTGCTTTAAGAATTTCATCTTTCATTAAAAATTAAAAGAGGAAGCTAATAAAAAACAACTTTTACTTTTTAAATATCGTTTTAATAAATGGATAAGTCAATCATTATCGTCAAGTAAAATTTCTATCTTGCCTGCGGCCTTTGAGTTTCTCAAATTCACCTGCTCAATCAAGTTGCTGGCAATGTTCATAACATTCTTTGCCTCTTGAGAGTCAGGAATGTCATGTACTATGGGGACACCCTTATCGCCGCCTTCACGAATTCTTGTATCTATAGGAATTTCACCGAGGAAATATGTATGAAGTTCTTCTGCTAAATTTTTACCGCCACCGGCACCAAAAATGTCGTATCTGTTTCCTGTATCGGGTGCGATAAAATAACTCATATTTTCTACAATGCCGAGAACGGGAACGTTAACACGATTAAACATATTTAAAGCCTTTCGTGCATCAATTAAAGATACATCTTGCGGTGTTGTTACTACAACACTACCGGTGAGTGGTATAGTTTGAACAAGCGTAAGCTGTATATCGCCGGTTCCCGGAGGCATATCAAAAATCAGGTAATCCAGCTCACCCCATTCTACATCGGACATAAATTGTTTTATTGCACCGCTTGCCATCGGACCGCGCCAGATAACCGGGTCTTTATCACTAATAAGAAAACCTATAGATATTAATTTCAAATCGTAACTTTCAACCGGCTCCATTTTAGTTCCGCTTTCGGTTTTATAAATTCGTGGTTTTTTGTTAACACCCAGCATGAGAGGAATGCTGGGTCCGTAAATATCTGCATCAATCAAACCTACTTTTGCGCCGCTTTTTGCAAGAGCAACTGCCAGATTAACAGCAACGGTGCTTTTGCCAACACCGCCTTTGCCGCTTGCAATAGCTATTGTGTTTTTTACGCCCGGCAGCAATTCAGCTTTTTTCGGATCTTTATTAGTAGTGATAACAGGTTTTGTTGTTTGAATATTTAAATGTATTTCCTTTAAAGAAGGCTGTTCCTTTTTTATTGCATCAACATATTTGTCATATGAACTATTATCCGTATCTCTTTCATTACCCGGTACTGAAATATCGATTGTTAATGAATTATTTATTAGCTCAAAGTTCTTTATTGAATTAAGTGTGAGATGGTCTGTCTTTATGTTTGGGTCATTCACTTTTTTAATAATATTCAATATCTCACTTTTTGTAATATCAGCCATTTAAGTAATCTATCCTTTCTTTTTTATCTTTTTATCCTCCTAAGGTGGAGAACTTGTTTCATTAGTAAAATTATAATCTGATTTGTTTTATATGATGATTTGTTGAAAAGTAAATAATTACCAGCATCAATGCTTAACCATTTCCCCGCCTGCTTTAATGCTATGTTTCATCAACCATTCCTGGCTGTTTATTTTTTTAACACCGTTTTCAGTTTTAATTATTTCGTAGTTCATGTTACGAGTAAGAATTCTCGTTTTAGTATTATCTTTTAATGACATTTTTATAAGCGTACGCATCAATTCAATCTGTAATTTTTTATCTTTAACCGGGAAAGATATTTCAACTCTTCTATCCAGGTTTCTCTGCATCATATCTGCACTGCTAAGATAGAATTCTTCATTTCCATTGTTATAGAAATAAAATACCCTACTATGTTCTAGGAATCTTCCAACAATACTGGTTACGTTAATGTTTTCACTTAAACCGGATACATTAGGTATAAGGCAGCAAATTCCTCTTACAATTAAATCAATTTTTACACCGAGGGAAGATGCCTCATACAAGGCGCTAATAATTGCAGGATCTACTAAAGAATTTAATTTCCAGATTATTTTTCCTTCACCACCCGCCTTAACATTTTCTATTTCTCTTATAATTTTTTCAATCATTTGATTACGCATGTTAACAGGAGCAACAATAAGTTTTCTATAATCTTTCTGTTTTGAATATCCTGTTAAATAATTGAAAATATCCGAAACATCTGCACAAATATCTTCATCGCATGTAAATAAACCAAGATCGGTGTAAAGTTTAGCAGTTATTGCATTGTAATTGCCGGTTGCCATGTGAACATACCTTTTAACACCGTCGAATTCTTTTCGTACAACTAAAGTCATTTTAGCATGGGTTTTCAAGCCAACAAGACCGTAAACAACGTGCACTCCAACTTTTTCAAGCTCTCGTGCCCAAAATATATTATTCTGTTCATCAAACCTTGCCTTTAATTCTACCAGCACAGCAACTTGTTTTCCTCTCTCAGCAGCTTCAATCAGGTATTTAATTATCGGCGAATCGGGACCAACCCTGTAAAGTGTTTGTTTTATTCCCATCACATCGGGATCGCGTGCTGCCTGCTTAATGAATTCTATAACCGGAGTAAATGAATGATAAGGATGATGTAATAGAGCATCCCGCTGTTTTATTGTGCTGAAAATATCTTCACCATCTTCAAATATTTTTGGTGTTGCAGGATAGTACGGTTTTTCTTTTAGTTGATGAAGCGGAAGTTTGTAAAGGTTCATCACATCACTAAGCCCTATTGGACCATCAAGCACATGAACATCGTCCCTTGTTATCCGAAGATTTTCCATAAGAGTTTCGAGCATAAATTCGGGCATACGGCTTGCTACTTCCATTCTTACAACCGAACCAAATCTTCGCTGGCGTATATTTTCCTCAATCACGCGAAGAAGATCATCAGCTTCATCCTCCTGAAGTTCAATATCAGTATCGCGGGTTATTCTAAAACGATGTGCCTCAACAACCTCCATTCCGGGGAAGAGCATATTGAGGTTTTCCCGTATTAAATCACCAAGCCAAATAAATTTTGCATTAAATTTTCTACTCGAACCCGCTCTTTTCCCCGGTTTTAAAGTATTATCTACCTGTAATAATCGTGGAAAAATACTAGGTACTTTAATCCTGGCAAAATGATTTTCACCATTGGGTTTTTTTATAAGTATTGCCAAATTTAAGCTGAGATTTGATATATAAGGAAACGGTCTTCCGGGATCAAAAGCAAGAGGAGTAAGGATTGGATAAATTTCCTTCGTGAAATAGTCTCTTAGTTTTAATTTGTCCGCTTCAGCAAATTCCGCGAATCTTAATAGTTCCACACCGTGCTTTTTTAAACCGGGAACAATTTCTTTCATCCATAAATCATTCATTTGATTAATCATAGGTTTCAAAGATTTCTCTATTTGTCTAACCTGTTCAGCCGGTGTAAGCCCATCGATAGTGGGTTGATGAATATTTGCAGCAATTTGTTCTTTCAAACCAGAGATTCTAATCATATAAAATTCATCAAGGTTCGAAGAAAAAATAGAAACAAATTTCACTTTTTCTAAAAGAGGAAGATCGGGATTGAGTGCTTCATCAAGCACACGTTTGTTAAACTCAACCCAGCTTAAGTCCCTGTTAAAGAAATTTTTAGGATCTTTGTATTTTTTTAATAATTCTTTTCCGCCCATAGCCAATCAAATAAAATGGATTGCAAATATAGTGTTTTTCCTGAAAATTTTCTGTATAAAAAGGGATTTGTGAATATTTATGGTGTCACAAATTTAGCTTGTTAGGGTACTCAAAAAGTAGCTTGGAAAGACTTCTAGCTAAGATTTCCAGAAAGCGGGTGTGAAAATCAATAAAACTGTAAATAATTCTAATCTTCCAAGCAGCATAAAAAAGCTCAAAATCCACTTTACCATATCCGGAAGTTCGGCAAAATTATTTACAGGACCAACAGCACCAATTCCCGGACCAACATTCCCAAGGCAAGTTGCTACAGCACCAGCTGCAGTTATAAAATCCAAACCAAAAAGTGAAAGAATAATAGAGCCCAAAACTACTATTCCGATATAGAAAATAAAAAATGCCTGCACATTTGAAATTATTTCCATACTAACTGCTTTGCCGTTAAACCTAACGGGAATAATTGCACGTGGATGCAGCAGTCTCCTTAATTCAAGAGAACTGTTTTTCATAAGTAAAAAGTGTCTTGCGAATTTGATACCGCCCCCGGTTGAACCTGCGCAGCCACCTATAAATAAAAGTACAAAAAAGAACATACGTGAAAAAGGTGCCCAAGATTCATAATCCGATGATACATATCCTGTTGTGGTAACAAGTGAGGTTACATGAAACAATGATTGTCGTATCGATTCCGACAAATGGAAATCGACATGCGGCAAATGAACCAAAGTAATTATAACCGTAGTTGAAGCTATGAAAAATATATAAAACCTGAATTCAGTGTTGATTTTTGTAAATTCAAACTTACCGTGAAAGGCAAGATAATGAATTGTAAAATTCATTCCAGCAAATAACATAAAAAATATAAAAACATATTGTATAAAGGGCGAAGTGAAATAAGCAGTACTTGCATTCTTAGTTGAAAAACCACCAGTTGCCATCGTAGTAAAGGAATGATTAATTGCATCGAAGAGATTCATTCCGCCGATAAGGAGCAGGATTATTTCTGTAAAGGTGAAAATAACATAAATACCCCAAAGCCGTTTTGCGGTTTCTCTAACACGCGGATGAAGCTTATCTTTTGTAATTCCGGGTACTTCTGCTGTAAATAACTGCATACCGCCAATACCCAGTATTGGTAAGATTGCAAGTGATAGAACAATAATTCCCATTCCCCCAAGCCATTGAGTTAAACTTCGCCAGAAGAGAAGTCCGGCCGGAACAGCTTCAATATCGGTTAGAATAGTTGCTCCTGTAGTTGTGAAACCTGACATTGTTTCAAAAAAAGCATCGGTAAAACCAGGGATTGCACCGTAAAGCATAAACGGTATTGAACCAAAGAGGGCCATGAAAACCCAACCAAGCGTTACGATAAGATATCCTTCTCTTTTGCCAAGTTCTTTGTTTTGCGGATCCCTTGTAAAAAACCAAATTATCAATCCCACTGCTGAAGTAAAAATGCCGGATTGTAGTAATGCTGAAATATCATCGGAATTATAATAGATGGAGAAAGGGATTCCAAGCATCATAAAGAAGCCGGTAAGCATTAATAGAAAACCGATAATTCTGAATATAATTTTTAAGTTCATAGAGAGAATAACTAATTATGTAAGTAGCTTTTCTATTTTCTTTACACCGCTCGGAAGTGAGAAGATTACAATCTTATCATTTGCTTGAATTTGTGAATCACCAACAACAATAAAACTTTTCTCACCGCGGATAATTCCTCCGATTATAGCATCCTTCGGAAAACCGATATCTTTAACCGGTTTTTTTGTAATGGGAGAATTCGGCTGGACAACAAATTCAAATAGTTGTGCATCTATTCCTTCCAGGGTTGTTTGAGAAATTATCTCTCCCCTGCGGACAAACTGAAGTATACTCGTTGCAGCAATAAGTTTTTTGTTTATAAGTGAATCCAATCCTATTGTTTGTGTAAGAGGAATATAATCCGCTTTATCCACAAGTGCGATCGCTTTTTTTACACCAAGATGTTTAGCCATTAAGCAGGTTATAATGTTGGTTTCTGCGTCATCAGTAACTGCAACAAAGGCATCAACATCAATTATACCTTCCTGTGCAAGAAGATCTATATCCCGACCGTCTCCCTGGATAACCAGGGTGCCGGGAAGATCATCAGCTAATGAAAAAGATTTATCTTCATTCGATTCAATTAATTTTATGGTCATATTTTTTTGTAAGAGCTCCGATACTCTTCTACCAATTTTACTGCCACCCAATATCATAATATTATCGAACTTAATATTCTCTTTACCGGCAAGCTTTAGTATAAGCTCAATACCTTCGGGTTTTGTAATTACAAACACCTGGTCGTTTGCAATAAAGCGGTCTTTTCCACTCGGAATTATCGTTCTGAAGTTTCTGTAAATTGCCACAATCCTGAAGTCTACGTTCGGATGTTGGTGTGTAACTTCGGTTAATGTTTTATTTATGATAGGAGTGTTTTTATCCAGTTTCAATCCCATAACAGTTACTTTACCGCCCTCAAATTCAAGCAGGTCGGTTGCTGCAGTTCTTTTTATAAGATTTACTGTTTCCTGAGCAGCAAGCTCTTCGGGGTATAGCATAAAATCTATGCCCAGCTCTTTAAAATTCACACCAACATCATTTGATAAATATTCTGCATTTGCAATACGTGCAATAGTTTTTTTGGCACCCATTTTTTTAGCAAGAATTGCGCTGGCAATATTTGTGTTTTCCGAAGATGTAACTGCAACAAAGAGTTCGGCTTCACTTGTTTTTGCTTTTTTTAATATTTCTAAAGAAGTTGCTGAACCTGAAATGGTTAATATATCAGCCATTGAATCGATGCGTGCAAGACGCTGCTGATTTTTATCAATTGCAATTATATCATGTGATTCAATGGAAAGTTCTTTTGCAAGATGATAACCAACATCACCCATCCCGGCAATAATAATTCTCATTTTATTTTTATCTCACAATATTCTGAATATTCAAATAATAATTTTGATCATTATCAATCAAAATACGAAAAATTGAATTTAGGAAACAGGGAACAGAGTCTTTAGAGACTCCTGAAGAATAACATTTTGACAAGCTGTCATTTTGAATTTATCTCAAAATCGTACAAAGATGCTGAAATGAATTAAGCATGTCCATGATGATTAAATTGTTAAAAAGTATTGGTGGGGTTGTCTAAAGAGTTATCGCCCTGATTAAATTATTAAAGTGGACTAAAAAGTAAATTATCAGAATTTTTTAAAACGCTGTAACCAGACTTATTCTATGCAGAGCGCCAATCTTTCCCATAGAAGAATAACCATAATCGAACCTGTAGCTTGAGATGTTTATACCAAGACCCGCATTAAATCCGGCAATACCTGCAGTTGTCCCTACTTTTAGCTCAGATCGTTTTTCATTATCGTATCCAAATCTTAGAGCAAATACCTTACTTAAATAAAACTCTGCTCCGATTGAAAACGCTTTAAAGCGCTGAATAAAGTCATCACGTTTTTGGGTCAGTTTATGAAAATCCAGTGAAAGCCGCAGCGGCAGATTTTCCAATCTTTTTGAAACACCAATTGCAACATCAACAGGGAGGTCTTCTTTTGTATCGATATATGAAGATAGCTGTGTGCCTAAATTAAGTGCAACAGCCGCAATGTCTAGCTGCAGAGAAGGTATCTGGTAATGAATTCCTAGATCGAGAGCAATCGCGCTCGAAGATCTATCGGCGATACCTGAATAGATTACTTTTGCATTTGCTCCGTAATAAAGGTTTTCTTCCAGCTCTCCGGCATAACCAATCAGCACAGCAAGTTCGCCTGCACCAAATTCGCCCGTTCTGTTTCCAAACTCATCGGCTTCAGTAAAATTACCGTAATTAATATACTGGATAGCAGCACCAATCCTTCCTATGTTATCTATCTCTGTAGAGTAAGCAAGACTTGCAAGATTTATATCAAGCAAGTGTTTTGTAAATGAAAATGAAATTGGTGAGCCGTTTGAAAGTTTCAATCCGGCGGGATTATAAAATATTATATCTGCATCATCAAAATAAGATATAAAACTTCCGCCGAGGGCACCGGCACGTGCGCTCATATCAACTCTTAAAAATTCATAAGTGTTCTGGCTGAATACGCTGCTGCAGGAAATAAAAACTGTTATTGTTACGAGGGCAAATATTTTGTTCATATGATTATAATTTCTTGTTTTGGTCATATGGAACTCGCCCAGCTAAAGCAAGGACTCGTTTCATCAAATTCCTTAAAAACTACTATAACTATTTAACTATATTCAAAAATAATCGCAAGGGGAGAAATTTAGGATAAATAATCCGCGAATAAGGATATGAGAGATAAGTTAAAACTAAGCACGCCATTTGTAAGTATATAGAAAAGCACTCATCTGCACACATTAAAATTCACTGAAGGCAAGTTTGATTGTGATTACTTGGTAAGCTATTAAATCTAGAATCTTATATTAATTGCCCCTATCAAAAAATTACGGCTTGATATAATTGCTTAATCTTTTGATATTAGCATTAGTTATGTGTAAATATTTTCCCAATAAATACCCATTTTATTTTGTAAGAAATATTTCCCTTTTTTTAATGTTAATTTCAGGGATTATTTTTCCTCAGACAAAAACCAATCTCGAGGTGCTTTATTCTCTAAATGATTCACTTGTTAACCTGATCGCTGAGGATATTCCACAAAATAATGATAAAATTATCTTAACATTAAACCTTGGAGATTCTTATTCAATTTTTTCAAATCACATTAGAAGTAACTTTAGTAAAAACGGTCGGGAAATATCTAAAAATCAGCAGGGCGGAATAAATTTTCCTGAAATAAATATTGTCTTGGAAGAAGCAGGTGTAGAGTATGGCGAGATGGATAGAGACGGCTGGTTCGGCGATTATTATGTTCCGCGAACGCTGTCTATAAATGGCAATTACTTTAATACGAATTCTAATAAGGGAATACAACAATTTTTCATCACTGCGATTGATACCGTAAAAGTTGAGGATTTAGAATTACTTGAAAATAATTCATTTCCGTTTACAAAAGGAAATATTCCTGCAGAACCTTTTTTATCAAGTCTTTGGCAACCGGTTATTGCAGTTGGTGTAGCGGCTGCGGCTATTGTGTTATTTTTTACAGTACGAAGCAAGTAACTAAATTTACCTTTGAAGGTTTTTTAAATTTGATTAACATTATAGTTCAGTTTTTAAGAAAAATGTAGATTATGAATAAGCTTTTAATTTTATTATCGTTAACAGCCGTAATATTTTGGAGCTGTTCTTCATCTGTTGTTGTAAGCGAGCTTACTCCTGAAGAACATCTTAATTACGCTATAAAATTGTACGGGGAAGAAGACTACCAGGAAGCAGTTCAGGAGTTTGAATCTATACTTCTTCAGTACGCAGGCAGCAGCTTAATTGACGACGCACAATATTATCTAGGCTTAACAAGGTATCAACGCCAGGAATATATAATTGCTGCGTATGAATTCAGTAAATTAATAAAAAACATGCCTGCAAGTTCATTTGTTCCCGATGCACAATTTATGCTTGCGGAATGCTATTACGGACTTTCACCAAACTATAATTTAGACCAGGTTTATACAAAAAAAGCAATTGAGGAATACCAGGTATTTATAGATTTCTTCCCGCTTAACGAAAGAGTGCATGAAGCCGAAGAGAAAATAAATGAGTTGAATGAAAAGCTTGCATTAAAAGATTTTACAATTGCCCAAATTTACGAAAAGATGGATTACTATACTGCTTCGATGAAGTATTATGATTATGTGGTTGAAACTTACCACGATACAGAATATGCACCCAGGGCATTGTTTAGTAAAATTATGCTCTTAATGGAACGTGAGCGTGAGGATGAGGCTCTGGATAATATGAAAAAATTTATGTTGCTCTTTCCTGAAGATGAAGAAGCAGAATATATCAGGGAGACTAAAGAATCACTAGAAGGAAAGATCTCACTCAACTGAAAGAACACCTGTAATTATATTAAACATAATCTACCGAGTCTCTTTTGGAGATTCACTTTACAAAAGGAAATGAATTTATTTTAAAATAGATTTATGCATGGATGCTTGATTGAATGTTTGCATTAGGAATGATTCGATTGGTAATATTTATCCATACAGCAGCTTTTAAATTTATATCATACAGGCATGCTGTCATGCAATCATACTCAGCCACGGCTGAAACCGGAAACAAATGAATAAACCAAAAAAAATTAGTGATTCGAAAATAATAATGACCGAGCTGGTTTTACCTCATCATACCAATCAGCTTGGAAATCTTTTGGGTGGACAGCTAATGCATTGGATTGATATTTGTGCTGCGCTTAGCGCTGCCAAACATAGCCACAGAGTTTGCGTTACAGCTTCGGTAGATAATATCGATTTTCATCATCCTATAAAATTGGGTAATGCGGTTACACTTGAGGCGTGCATTAACAGGGTTTTTAATACTTCAATGGAAGTTGGTGTTGAAGTTTTTACCCGATCTATAAAAGAGGGCAAGACTATACATTCGAATACAGCATTTTTAACTTTTGTTGCAGTTGATGATGACGGGAACCCCGTAAAAATTGCGGGAGCGTATCCGGAAACAGAAGATGAAAAAAGGAGGCACGAGCAAGCTCTTGCAAGAAGACAATACAGACTTAAAAACAGGTCGAATAGCAATTAGTGCGGTATTTTTGTGGGTTTTTCTCTTTAATTCTGCTTTTTCCCAGGTACCAATTAATGGATTCTGCCAGGTAAAATCTTTCCCTGCATTTTCCGGATTTGATTGTATTTCTTTTTCTGATGTTAATTATGACCCGTTTAAAGATCTGATTCTTTACTCTTCATTCAAAAAATCGATTACTGTAGTTGAAGGGGAAAAAAACTACAGTTTTACCAGTAACAAAAGCATTTCAACTCCTTATAATTATTCCAAAATTATTCCGGTATACAACAAAACAACAGGGGCTGAGATGTATGTTTTTTCATCGCGTAAAAAAAGAACTGTGGGGTTATTTGGTTTTTCAGAATTTGGAAGTTTTAATTTATTGGCAAAGATAGTTTTTGATTCTTACCCTGATAACATAAGCGTTGCTGATATTAATAATGATGGAGAATCCGAATACCTGATTTCGGGAAGTGGATTTAAAGGTCTCTCTCTTTTATCCTTTATTGATGGCGAACTTATTGAAACCAAATTAGAAGAAAACTCAATTTATGGCGAAGCTGTTTTTACGGATATCTCAAACGATGATAATGCTGATATTACTGCCTTTAATCTATTGAACAATAATTTCGAAGTTTTTTATAATGATGGAAAAGGCGATTTTGAAAGAGTAAGAACAGAATTTGAAAATACCAGTATAGAAAATTTAGAATCAGTTGATTTTAACAAAGACGGCTATGACGATTTAATTTACACGGTAAATAATTCGATTAAATTGGCTATAGGTGATTACCAATCTTTCTATAATTTTTCAATTGTAGTACCTACTGAGTTTACACCACATCGATTTACAGTGGCGGATTTTAACGGAGATAAACTGAATGATATTGCTTACATCGATTCTTCTCAAGGCATTCTTTCCATTATTTTTGCGAAAAGTAAAAATAAGTTTCATCCCGAAATTATCTATATGAAAAAAGACGGGCTAACAGATTTACGATTGTTTCGGCAACATAAATCGAACTCTCTCATTCTATTAAACAATGATGGTAAGATTTTTACCATTTCAAGATTGTTTTCTTTACCCGACGAAGCAGATCTGATTCCTGCTGTACAACCAGCGGCAATAACAATGTTCGATTTGGGAAATGACGGCATAATCGATTTTTGTTATTTGGATGTTCAAAGTAACACGATTAATTTTTTAGTAAATAGTTATAAGGCAATTCCCCAATATTTCTATTCCATTCCTGTTTCGGCAGATCATAAATTAATTTTAGTTGATGATGAAGACTCTTATAGAAAGGGATTTTATTGTTATTCACCGGACGGAAAAATGTTTGAAGTAATTAATTATAATTTTACTAATAACAAATCCGAAATTGATCAGTTATATTCTCCGGGAATAATTAAGGACGTAGAGCTTAATAAATCTGATGATCTTGTACATATATTCACGGCATTCGAAGAGAATAATACTCTGAATGTTCGAGAGTATGAGTATCATGATTTTCGTTATACTTTTTTGGATTATCCCCCACTTGAAGAAGATGTTGAAGATGTGAAACTTGTTATTTCTGATTATCCCCGGGCTTACTTTTATAAGTTAGATAGCGATTCAATTCGAATTACCGAAGCAAGGCTGCAATCTAAATCTATTGAGTATAAGCAAATTGGTGCATTAAGCATTAAAAATAATCCTTTAATTACGGATTTCTCCGAGTATATACTCGGTAAAAAGAGTCCTAAAATATTATCATTATTAAATTCGGATCCTACTTTTTTTTCAGTTGTTTCAAATGATTCGGTTTTTAATATTATGGTACAAATATTTAAACAAAATATATTTGATGTTGGAAAAGGAATCGAATTTTATTTCAATAGTAAAAACCAGTTAGAATTTTGGAACATGATTATTTACTCATCCGAAGATCGTTCCTTTATCAGGTTAGAGATAAAAAACCAGGGCCAGGAATTATCTATTACCAATTTATTCAATTCAAATAAACCAGCGGATTTTATCGTGCAAAAAATTATTGCCAATAAAAAATATCTGATATACACCCAGCAATCGGAAGGATTTATATCATTAAAACGATTAAAGTAACTGCAGTATTAGCAATATCATTATTCTTATCTTCTTCTCTTCGGGCACAGGATTTATCAGCAGGAGAATTGGATTCATTATTTAATTTGTTTATTAACCTAAGAGTCAGCGAATTAAGTCCGGAAACGGAAATACAACTGCAGATAAAAGATGACGAACATAAATGCGGTTTGGAAATTGTAAATACTATTGCATTTAATCTGGATATGTTTGATAGTCAACAGCAGGAGCAGCTCAAAATTTTGTTGCAGCGCCCAGTTACTGAAACAAGTTTTATAACACCGGGCGGATTTTTCAGAGTTCATCATGATCTTACAGGTCCAAATGCACCCGGTTATGATCTCAACCTTCTTGCTGAAGCCCTGGATTCAACTTATAAATTTGAAATAGATTTTCTCGGTTACGATATACCGCCGGGAGATTCTGCAACAAATCCAAATATCCCTTCTGTAGAATACGGTGGAGATAACCGTTATGATGTTTACATTGGTAACCTTGGAAGCGGGTTTTATGGTGTTACGTATTTTGAGTACGAAGTTGAGGATGGCAGCAATCAGTTCTCATCCTATATGATGATTGATAATGATTTCACAAACCATTATACCGCAGGAATAAACGGTGCACGGGTAACTGTTGCTCATGAGTTCCACCACTCAATTCAGGGAGGCAATTATATTTTTCGGTCTGAGGATACCTTCTTCTATGAGCTTACTTCAACTGCAATGGAAGAATTTGTGTTTGATGATATAAACGATTACTATGCTTACATATCGTCTTATTTCAACAATCCTGAAACTCCATTACCACTTACCAACGGTTACAGCACAGCTACCTGGAACATATACCTTAGAGATAATTTTGATTATGATATTATCAAACGTCAATGGGAGTTAATGCCATCCGTTAGAGCAATGTTTGCTATTAACACAAGCATCTTCGATTACGGATCTTCGTTTGTTAGAGAATATAACCGATTCGGTATCTGGATGTACTTTACAAATTACAGGGCGGTTTCGGGAAAATATTTTGAAGAAGGTGTAAATTATCCGCTGGTAGAACCTACTTCAATTTTACAGTTTACTTCATCCTCACAAACTTTAAATATGAGCAGCAGACCTGCAGCACATTCTTTTATAACCTTTGTTGTTTCAAGCAATAACGATTCTCTCGTAAGTATTGTTTCCAACGGCGATGTACAAAATGCTGTAAACGGATTGAATAATTTCTTTGATTTTAGTTATACACTTTTTTCCGATTCATCCAGCGGAGAAAGATCTCTTACTGAAAATTATTCATCTGATTTTACAACAGAAAATCCTGCCTTCTGGTCTGTTTCTGAAATCCTCAACAATGTTGTTGTGAGAGAAGACGATGCAACTTTTTTACCTCCTATTGGAAATACATTTGTCTTTCCCAATCCTTTCAATTATGGAAATAATAATGAGATTGTTGTTTCATTAAGTGCAAAAAGTGGAGAAACTGTTGAGTTAAATATTTATTCAATTAGTATGGAATTAGTTTATAAATCTGAGAAAACAGTAACTTTAGTTACCAAGAATTCTTCCAATTTTTTTGCTATAACTTGGGATGCCATGGATGACAGGGATGAAAAACTTGCTTCCGGTGTTTACATTTATGTCATCCAAAAAGGTGATGAGATTACAAAAGGAAAAGTTGTAATTTTCAATTAATTTCCTTCCGCTTCTTATCAAATAAAACCTTATTTTTGTACCCTTAATTATTAGTAAATGTTGATAAAAAAATCCTCGAATTGAATGAGCAAATATTCCGTAGAAGCAAACGAACTGAGCAAATCCTTCGGCAGAAGATTAATTTTTAACGGTATCAATTTCAGGTATGATGAGAATGGTGTTTTCGGAATATCAGGTCCGAACGGTTCAGGAAAATCTACTTTGGTTAAATTAATCGCAGGGCTTATCTCTCCAACAAAAGGAAGGGTGATACACAAAAATTCTGAATATGAAATTATTCCGGAAAAACTGCATAATCATATTGGATTCGTATCTCCTTACCTTGTTTTATACGAGGAATTTACTGCCTGGGAAAATCTTAATATCTTTTCAAAAATAAGAGATACAAAGCTTGATAAAGATTATGCAAAATATTTGCTAAACCGGTTTTTGTTATACAACAGGAGAGACGATTTAGTTAAAACTTATTCTTCAGGTATGAAACAAAGGATGAAATTCATTTTCGCTTTAATCCATCATCCTGAACTTTTAATTTTTGATGAACCCACATCAAATTTGGATGACGAAGGTAAGAATTCGGTTTATGGAATTATTGAAGACAAAAGTAAAGAGAGCATTATTATTATAGCTTCAAACGACAAAGCTGATTTGGATTTATGCTCGCAAATTCTTGATTTGAAAACATTTAAATAAATTTTATGATTTAACATGAGTAATAAAGAATTTTGGCTAAAGCCAAACTAGCTTTATTCTGCTGTCCACGAACTAAAGGTAGTGGGATTGAGCAAATAAAGAGAAACGGCTTTAACCGAACGGATAAAAAATTATGATTCTTACTAAACCATATGCATTATTTAAAAAAGATTTTCACTCCGAATTACGAACACGCTATGCAATAAACTCGCTTGCGATGTTTATAATTGTTGCAATCAGTGTAATTCTGTTTGCTGTTGGGCAGGAGAAAATATCCGAGGGATTAGCGGGCGGATTGTTTTGGGTAGTTATCTTTTTCACGGCTATGTCGGGACTCGCCCGTGCATTTGTTTCCGAGGAGGAAAGGGGAACATCTTTAACTCTGCAGTTAATTGCAGCTCCATCAACGGTTTTTTCAGGCAAATTAGTGTTCAATTTAATTCTCGTTTTTTGCATGAACACCATTATAGCTTTGTTGTACGCAGCACTGTTTGAATCATTTGTAATCAAGAACTTTTCCCTGTTCATTTTTGCCTTTGTGATAGGGAATATTGGGCTGGCAGTTTCCTCTACAATTATTGCTGCTATAATTGCAAAAGCAGGTGCAAAAGGTACTCTGTACCCGGTTCTTTCATTCCCGATTTTATTACCTTTGATTCTAACATCAGTTCAATTAACTTTGTTTGCGCTTGATGGCATAAGTATTGAAGATGCTAAGTTTGAATTAGCAATTGTTGTGAGTTATGATGTAATTATGTTAACAGTTTCTTACATGTTGTTCGATTTTATTTGGAAAGATTAGCGTAATCATTAAAAAAAAATAATATTAAGAAAATGATCTGGAAAATATTTTTATTTTTACTAATATCCTTTGTCTCGGTCGCCGGAATTGCGTTTCCCATAGTTGAGAATCCGCAAGCGTGGTATGAATTTCCGAACATTCCCGGATTGGAAGAAAATGCAAAGATTATATTTTTCCATGTTCCAACTGCATGGCTTACATTAATAGCATTTCTTATGTCCACAGTTTTCAGTTTTAAGTATTTGAGGAATAAAAATCTTGATGATGATGCAAAAGCTTATGCTTCTGCACAACTTGGGATGATATTTTGTATTCTGGCAACTGTAACAGGAGCGGTATGGGCAAAGTTTGCATGGGGTGCTTTTTGGAGCTGGGACCCAAGACAAACAAGTATCTTCGCTCTTCTATTAATTTACGGTGCATTATTTGCGCTTCGTTCATCCATAGAATCTGAAGAAAAAAGAGCAACACTCTCTTCAGTTTATTCTATGATTGCATTTGTAACAGTACCTTTCTTTATTTTTATTATGCCGCGAATAATGAAAGGCTTACATCCGGGTTCTGCAGATGATACAGGTGCCGGACCTGTTATTAATTTTCAAATGAATCCGAGTATGTTATTGATATTTATTTTATCACTAATTGGCTTTACCATACTTTATTTGTGGATGTGGCAGGTAAGTTATAAATCAATAATTTTCAGAGATAAATTATATAAACACTTAATCAGAGGATAAAATTGGAAAGTTTTTTATCAAATAACGCTATCTACATTGTTATGATAATTGTTCTTATTGTCTGGGGTGGTATTTTTTCATATCTATTGAGCCTTGATAAAAGAATTAAAAATGTTGAAGCAGAAATAAAAAATGGAGTAGAAAATGAAGAATAAATATATGTTCGGAGGTATTATTATTGTGGTATTTCTAGGGATCATGATCTACCTTTTCACCCAGAGCAATATTCAATACCAGGATGATTTTACACAGGTAATGAATACAACTAAAACTGTTAAAGCAACGGGAAGCTGGGTTAAAGAAAAAAGCTATCATCAGGATAAACAAAACAAAACTTTCTCATTCTACATGGTTGATGACAATGGTAATGAAATGAAAGTTGTATACAATGGGTCTATCCCAAATAATTTTGAAACAGCTACTAGTGTTGTGGTTACGGGCAAATATGTTAACGGATATTTTCATGCAAAAGATATTCTTACTAAATGCCCGAGTAAATATGAAGACGAACGAGTTCAAACTTCAACATTGTAAAACTGTTTAGTTGTTTATATAAGAATATAGGAAGGATTTTATGGTTGGAACTATTTTTCTGGTAATTGCACTTGCCTTCAGCATTTTGGCAATGGTAATGTATTATCTCAGTTTCAAGGGATACAAAAACACACTTAATTATGCCAGGATATCATATCATGGAATGGTGCTGTTTATAATTGCAGCATCAACATTGTTATGGTATGCCTTGATTAATCATCAATATCAGTATAATTATGTTTTTAGTTACAGTAATAATTCGTTGGATACAGGATTTCTGATCGCTTCGTTTTGGGGCGGGCAGCAGGGAAGCTTTATGCTATGGCTGCTTCTTACAGCTATAGTTGGGGTTATACTGCAATCATATACTTCAAAAAGAAAAGAACTGGAACCACAGGTAATGGCTGTATTTACTATTGCAACCAGTTTCCTTCTTGTGATGGTATCACCTTGGTTTAAAAATCCTTTTGAGTTTATCTGGGCAACCCCGATGTTTTTAGAAATGAAGTCAATTAATCCTCAGTATTTAGAGCTTCCATTTCTTCAACAATTCTTTTTTACAGATAATAGCTCTGGTACCGGTTTTATTCAGATGAATTCCCAACTTCATGGTCTTCTTGCAGGTTCGGGTATTTCAGTTAATCAATTTATAGCAGATGGCAAAGGATTGAATCCTCAGTTACTCAATTTCTGGATGCAGATTCATCCTCCCATTCTTTTTGTCGGATTTGCAATGGCAACTGTTCCTTTTGCTTTTGCATTGGGTGCATTGATGAAAAATGATTACAAAGAATGGGTAAGGCAGGCATTTCCTTGGTTACTTGCAGGAATGGGTGTTCTTGGCTTGGGGATTATGCTGGGTGGTTACTGGGCTTACGAAATGCTGGGCTGGGGTGGCTACTGGGCATGGGATCCCGTAGAAAATTCGAGTTTAATTCCGTGGATAGTTGGTGTTGCAGGAATTCATACTCTGTTAGTGCAGCGAAAAAGCCAGTCGAAAGGTGGAATTGGTAGATTTGCAAAGACTAATCTAATACTTTGTGTTCTGACCTATGTCTTAGTTCTTTACAGCACATTCTTAACAAGGAGTGGTGTTCTTGGAGATGCTTCAGTACATTCTTTTGTAGATCCGGGAAATATAGTTTATTTCTTCCTGCTTCTTTTTACAGGCACGTTTTTAATATTGGGATTGGGAGCAATTGTTTACAGATGGAAATGGCTTTCAGATAATACTCAAACTGATGAAGGATTGCTTTCCAGAGAACTTGCATTGTTTACGGCTGCAGTTGTACTGCTGGCATCGGGACTCATAATTCTTGTAGGTACATCCGCACCAATTTTCGGGCAATCAGTTGATACATTCTTTTATAACGAAATGAATCTTCCAATTGCAATTATTATTGGCTTACTAAACGGGTTGAGTCTTTTAATAAAATGGAGAAACACAAAAACAGAAGACCTACTCAAAAAATCATTACCGTCCTTGAGTATTGCTCTTTTGATTTCTGTTTTAATTGTAGTGCTTGGAGGCATTGATGAAATATTGATAATGCTGTTAGCATTTTCGATGGCTTTTTCACTTGTTGTTAATACAGAGATTGCCATTAAAATTATAAGAGGTAATAAAAAAATGCTGGGGGCTTATGTGGCTCATATTGGAATTGCTTTATTCATCCTCGGCGTAATTGGCTCTTCGGTAAATAGTCAGCAGGTAGATGTTGATCTTGTAAAAAACGAATCTGTTTCTGCATTCGGTTATGAAATGACCTTTACCGGCTGGATGCCAATTGATAACAACACAAAATATTCTTTTAATATTGATGTTAAAAAGGGGGATTCCGAATATAAGGTAAGACCTGTTATGTATGTTAGTGATTTCAATAACAGTCTTATGAGAATTCCTGCTATACTAACACTCCCAAGCCAGGATTTGTACATCTCGCCTTTGGGTTACGATGAAGCAAAACACAATCACTCTACAGACGGAACTAAAATATCATTAAAGAAAGGTTCGAGCACAGAATTTAACGGTGTAAATATAACCTTTACAAAATTTCATCTTGGCGAGGGAACAATGGCAGCCATGCAGGAAGGAAAAGATTTCCAGATGGGTGCTCTTATCTCCATAGAAAAAGATGGTAAGGTAGAAGAGATAGAGTTGTTACGGAAACAAATTAGTGGTAAAATTGAATTCACATCCTTTGTATCAGAAGAATTTGATATCAACCTTAAGTTGGCAAATTTAACTGCCGATAATGTTGAAATTGCTCTTTCAAAAATGTCGAAAGTAGCAGAAGAACGGATTGAAGAAAAACAGGAAGTGTTGTACGTAAGTGCGAGTATAAAACCATTCATAAGTTTTGTTTGGATTGGTGTAGCAGTTATGGTAATAGGATTTTTCATTTCTGTTATGCGGAGACTCCAGGAAACTTTATCGGGATAAAAGTGTTTTAAAAATATTCTATTATTATTGAATGCCCGTAAAACGGGCATTTTTTTTATCTTTATATGAATGATTCTAAATAAAAGAAGATATTAAAATGAAAAAACTTTCTTCAATATTTCTGACAATTCTATCACTATTATTATTAGCAATGATTCCTTCAGTTCCCGATGAAGGAATGTTTCCATTAAGTGAAATCAGTAACCTTGATCTCAATTCCGCCGGATTAAAAATAAGCGCTGATGAAGTTTACAATCCCAACGGAGTTAGCCTTGTTGATGCACTTGTTAAAATTGGAGGATGCACAGGTTCATTTGTATCTCCGGAGGGATTGATAATTACAAATCATCATTGTTCATTCGGTGCTATACAAAAAGTAAGTACAACAAAAAATAATTATTTAGAAAATGGGTTCCTTGCAGAAACACGCGTAGAAGAAATTCCTGCAGATGGATTTACCTGCCGCATTACATTTTCGTACGAAGATGTTTCATCTGAAATCCTGGAAACAGCAGATCAAGTTGATGATATTACTGAACGAACTATAGCAATCAGAAAAAAAATAAAAGAGATAGTAAAAAAGGAAGAAGAAAAAGACAGTACGATTAAAGCAGAAGTATCGGAAATGTTTGCCGGTCAGTCCTATGTTCTCTTCCGTTATAAAATAATTAAAGACGTTAGGCTTGTATATGTCCCGCCTCTTTCGATTGGCGAGTTTGGTGGGGAATCTGATAACTGGGTTTGGCCAAGACATACAGGAGACTTTTCATTCCTTCGCGCTTACGTTGCTCCCGATGGAAGTTCTGCCGATTATTCGGAGGAAAACGTTCCCTTCATACCAAAAAAATATTTAGAGGTAAATTCAAACGGCGTTAATGAGGAAGACTTTGTCTTCCTTTTGGGTTACCCGGCAAGAACTTATAAAAATCAGCCGTCGCAATTTCTCCAATTTCAGTTTGAATATCAGCTTCCATACATTTCAAAACTTTATAGATGGATGATTGATCTTTTTCAAGAGAAAAGTAAAAACGATCCTGAATTCGCATTAAAAATTTCTACAAGAATAAAAAGTCTTGCAAATGTTGAAAAAAATTACAAAGGAAAGATGAAAGGATTTAAAAGACTTAATCTTATAGAAAATAAAATTGAAGAAGAAAATAGACTGCACGAATTTATTAATGCTGATTTAGAATTAAAAGAAAAATATGGAAATGTTCTGTTGGAAATTGATGAAGTTTACAATGAAATACATTCCGAAGGACGGCTGCGCCTTATATTATTAATGATGAACCGCTACAGTACTCTTTACAAATTGGCGTATCTGCTAATAGATTATCATAATGATTTAACTAAAACAGAAGATGAAAGATCATCTTTGTATACAGTTAAACGGAGGAAAGACCTATTAAAGCAAATTGATAATCTGTTTAAAGATTTTCAACCGGAACTCGATAAAAAAATATTAAAGAAAATTATTGCGGATGCCCGAACCTTTACTGAAACTCAATCTTATAAAGTATTTTCAGATTATAAAACTGCAGAAGAATTAAATGAAATAATTGATGAAATGTATGACGATACGGAATTGCCGGATATTGAGGAATACAAAGCATTATTATTTGGTCCTACTGAAGATGTAAACGATTTGGATGATCAAGCAATTATATTTGCTCAGGGATTTTATGAGTTAAACAAGGAAATTCAAAATAGAAGTGATGCCCGCAGCGGGAAATTAAATGTACTTTATGCACAGTTTATGGAAGTTAAAAAGTTATTCCTCGATAAAAACTTTATACCTGATGCGAACCGCACACTACGATTAACATACGGTTATGTGCGCGGATATGAACCATCAGATGCTGTTTATTATTCACCAATATCTACGTTGAGAGGTGTAATTGAAAAAGGGGAAGATGAAGGTGATTACAAGCTGCTTCCTGTTATAAGGGAATTATATGAGAACAAAGACTTTGGAAATTTTAAAGATGAAAAACTTGATGATGTGCCGGTGGCTATTCTTTACAACACAGATACAAGCGGAGGACATTCCGGCAGTCCTGTTATGGATGCACACGGAAGATTGGTTGGAGTCAATTTCGACCGTCCCATGGAAGCCACAATAAATGACTTTGTTTGGAGTGAGGAATACAGCCGGTCAATCGGTGTGGATATTCGTTATATTTTATGGGTAACTCAAAAAGTAGGGCATGCTGATTTTCTATTAGATGAAATGAATATTGAAACTGAGTAGAGGTTAATCAGGTTTTGCCCTTCATTTAAAATTAATTTTAGGAATTTTAGTTTCCTACAACATAATCAAAGTTCATTATATCAGATGAAGTAAAAGCATACTCCGTTAAGCCGATGGTAGTTATCATTCGAGAATAGAAAAGAGCATTACCGCCAAATAAATATGTTTTTGCCTTGTATCCAAGAATTTTTAGGTATGCTGTCATACACGCACTTTGTTGTCCATTATAACTATAAATAACAACTTCACTGTTATTTGGTAATGTTTGAAGATATTCGGTACTTCTAAACTCAAAGAACGGGGAATCAAAATATTGAACAGTGCCCTCGGGATGACCTAAACCACCAAGAGTTCCATTCATGCTGGCACCATATAGTTTTGCCGGACCGTAGCAAATCAAATAAGCATCACCAGCAGCAAACAGACCAGTACAGTATGAATGTGTAAAGTTAAAACCATCATTTATGATTTTTTTTATTCTACTTTGAATTATTTCCTCAATCGATGCATTCGGATTTTCGATTTGTGGAGCCGGCAAATCCGTAAGTGCATTTTTAGGGTAAATATCATTTGTAAAAGTAAACACGTTGGGATCATCGCCTACCGCTGTTATCCATTCATCTGCAAAATCAAAATTCCAGGATGCCATTCCGTATTTAAGTGAATAAACATTAGTGAACCCCGCTAATCGAAGCAGCGAGGTGAAATAAGCTGATGCCTGGCCGCTAGTGCTAGCGAGTACGATTTTCGAATAACCGGAATCGTGATTGTTTGCTATGTAATCGTAAAGTGAATCAGTTGCTATGTTTACTGAATTTTCAATGTGCCCCAGGAGATACTCGTTGTGTTCTCTTATATCTGTGATTAAATAATTATCAAGATTATCAAAAACTTCCTGGGCAGTTACTAAAGCAGGAGCGAGATTGGAATTTGCAAAGTCTCCCTGTTCTTCAAAGTAAACCAGCATTTCGGCAGTTATATTTAACTCGCCTGTAAACGGGGGTGGAATAACCTCCTCAAGACAGCTATTAATTAAAATTGCTGATATTGAAATTGCGAAGAAGACTATTATTTTATTCTGACATATATTCATAAATCATTAACTTTTTATTGAACGGGGAGTACGTCTCCAACAGATACCCCAATGAACATACCGATTACCTTATTTCCCTGTACGTTCCACTCAGTTGAGCCGCCTCCTTGTACAAAAGGATCATCTATTCCCTGACCTGAAGTTCTCGATTGAAAATAATTTTTAAAAGATTTATCAAATGAAACAACCTGGATAAACCGGCTGTCATTATAAGCCGGAGATTTAAATTCTTCCGGGATGGGAGATGTTCTTACATCAACGGTTGAATTGGGATAAAACTCAGTCGGCACTGACACTGAATAATAATCA
>Ga0209536_100002888_pt1 | contig 27872 bp, 19 predicted proteins | sample DeeMarSeWOR28_12_FD_187461 | JGI IMG/M metagenome (GOLD analysis project Ga0209536, IMG submission 187461) | Marine sediment microbial communities from White Oak River estuary, North Carolina - WOR-2-8_12 (SPAdes) (version 2) | ecosystem: Environmental > Aquatic > Marine > Intertidal zone >... | reverse complement strand
TATTTATGTTATCTCAGCGTTAAATGGTCATTTAATTATTCGATATTTGTATTTAGCGATAATTGTGTTTAACAATAACCTAGCTAAAAAGATCTGTGCAAATCCGTTAAATCCGGGTAATCCGTGGTCCTTTAAATTAATCCATAATTAAAAATCTTCTTTTTTCTCATCAATTCGCTCTGTATTTTAGTGTTGTATTTTTAATCGTTATATGCTCATGGCTCATAAATCCAAAATATTTATCGGTACCTCCGGTTACCATTACGACGACTGGCGTGAGGTATTTTATCCGTCCGGATTGCCACCAAATAAAATGCTTGAATTTTATGCTCAACATTTTGAAACCGTGGAGATCAACGCCACCTATTATACCATCCCCAATTATAGAACATTTGAGAAATTGGCTGAGAGAACACCGACTGACTTTCAATTTATTGTCAAAGTCAATCAGGAGACAACCCACCGTCGTAAAGAAAATGAAAGTGCTCTTCATAAACTGTCTGAATCCGTAAAGCCCTTAATTGATGCTGGCAAATTTAATGGTTATCTGGCCCAATTTCCCTATTCCTTCAAGAATAACGAATTCAATCGAAAATATCTGATCGAAACAAAAAATCTTTTAAAAACCTCACCTCTTTTTGCAGAATTTAGAAACTTCACCTGGAATAAGCCACAAATTACCCCCTTCCTTGAGAGCAACGATATCGGCTATGTCAACGTAGACGAGCCAAATCTTCAGGGTCTCTTACCAAAACAGGATATTGTCACCAATAAAATAGGATATGTTCGTTTTCACGGGCGTAATGAAGCAAAATGGTGGGATGGTAAGGGATCAGAAAGATATGATTATGAATACCCGGAAGAACAACTAAATGAATGGCTGACCAATATCAGTAATATTTTAAGAAAAACCTTTAAAACCTATGCTTTTTTTAACAACCATCCAACCGGTAAGGCAGTTAAAAATGCAAAGCAAATGATCGAAATTCTGAAATCCAAATCCTTAATTTAATATACAATGCAATGGGCATGGGGCAAAGTGCATAGAGTATAAAAAATATAAACTTCTATGCTCTATGCCCTTTGCTCTTTGCAGTTTTATCTTTCTTGCAGAGTAATTTCGCTTGTAAGCTCTTCTTCGCCTCGCTTATAAACAATCGTCGTTGTATCACCCGCTTTAAATGTCTTTAAAGCCTCTGAGTATTCTCGAAGGGATCCGATTATCTGATCACCCAATTTGATAATTACATCCCCCTTTTGGATGCCGGCCTTCGCTGCAGGGGAATCTTCAGAGACATCAGCTGCCTTTACTCCGGGACCCTGAAAGGCAAAATCGGGCATGATACCGCTCCCCACTTTTCTTCCCCCGGGCCTCGCAGATGGTTGCCCCACGCTTTTTTCACCACCTGTAAAGGTCATGGGATTTTCACGCTCAGCCAGATAACTGATTATTTCTCGCGAGAATGAAGCAATTTTTACCATCCCTGATGCATCAATTTTCTCCACCACATCTGTTGGCCGGTGATAATCTCTGTTCGGTCCTGAAAAGAGTTGTATTGCCGGTACACCGGCCATTATAAAACTGACCTGATCACTTGCGTCAAGATCTTCGGCGACTAGCTCGTATTCTATTCCGGTAACAAATCCCACACCCATGGCGATATGTTTCCATTCGCTGGCGGAAGAACTGTTTATGACGAGTATTTTGTTTTTTCCAAGACGACCTACCGTATCAAGATTTAAGACACCAATCGCTTTTTTAGCATCATACTTTTGCGGATTTGCAACAAAGAATTTAGAACCCTGCAAACCGCTTTCTTCACCTGTAAAGGCGATAAAGAGGATCGTTCGGTCGGGAGGTGCCTCTTTGGCCAGAAGTTTGGCCAGTTCAATCAAAATAGAAACACCACTGGCATTATCATCAGCACCATAATGAATTTTACCCTCATTTCCTTTGCGTACATCCGGCCATCCCAGACCAAGGTGGTCATAGTGTGCACAGACAATTACCGATTGACCCTCGTATTCTTTCTTTTTCCCGGTTATAAGTCCGATGACGTTTCGCATAGTTATCTTTTCATTATTCTGACCGCCGGATGCCTGCCAGATCTGAAAAAAACTGTTATCATCGCCCGCCGGTTTTAACCCTGCCTTCTGAAATTCTGCAGCGATATACTCTGCGGCTTTATCCAAGCCGGCAGTGTCCATACCTCTGCCCTGTAATTCCTCACCCGCCAGAAATTTTACATGAGCCAGCATTTCTTCTTCTGCAAAAACAGGCGCCAGCTGCGCCAGAGCCTGACGTTCGGGCAGTTTTCCCTTTACAACAGCCATTGAATCCAAATCTTCATAAGCAAATTGTTCACTCATAGGTGAATTCACTGCCGGCCATTGCCCTTTAAGAATATTCGTTGGTTCTTCTCCTTCAAAGGCCAGATAGCTGTACTTACCATAATGGGGTAGTTTTCGACCTAAACCCGGCATAGCCGCCTCATTATCTGCACTCAACCAGACCATGATATGATTCGGATTCTTCGGATTTCTGGCTGTTAAGATGATACTGTTTTTGTCGGGAGAAACTGCACTTTTTTCTATTCTATACTGGTTTTCAGAAATTGTTATATTATAATCTGATAGAGCAGTTATCATGTCTTCTTTAAATTTATTTGACTGTCCAAAAAGCCAGACAGCATGATCTTTTGGCAGGGTATTTAACTCTTGATCTCCAACAATTTTAAAACTCTCAGTATCGGATGTTGCCCAGCTCTGCGCTAACTCCCGATATGCTTTTAATCGGTTTTCAGTTTCATTACCGGGCAAAACGATTGTTATTTTTTTTGAACCAAAGACCTGTGAGAGAGATGGCGGGATTTCATTCCGGTCCAGTCTGCGAAACACGTCAAATTGTGGATCCACATCAATCGCCATCGGTCTTTTTTCATAAATAAAACTGAACTGTTCCTCCTTTTTTGTCATTCTTACCGTTTCAAGTTTGGCGTTCTTTTCTCCTTGAAGATAAATCGCCACCGGAACATCCAGTTGATATGCTTCATTATTTTGGATTTGCTGAAGAGTAAACTGACATTTGTATTCATCTTCTTCTTTCTGCACTTTTGTGTCGGATACACTTAGCGATGGTGCTCCGCTGAGCGTTACCCACTGATCAAAAAATGGACCGAATTTTTCACCTGTTACTGACTCGACAGCACTTTGAATATCTGAAAAACCGGCTCGTTTGAATTTATTCTCACGATAAAATCGCTGAAAAACTTTTCGAAATGCATCATCCCCTATCTTGAGACGTAACATGTTGAAAAGCATCAGGGATTTATTATATCCAATCGAGGATGACGCTGCATCCGTGCGGGATATAAATTCACTTAAGGGAAATTCATTTTCGTCATTAACATAATCGGTATAAGCCTGCAGAGAACTCCGTCTGTATTCTGCTCCCTGTCCCCGCTGTTCTTTGATCAGATGGTCTGCCATATAAGCCGTTAGTCCTTCACACCAGTTTCCGGTTTTATAATCCACGAATACCCCGTTGCCCCACCAGTTATGCAACAGTTCATGGGGATAGGAGGAGTGAAGAATAAAGGGAAAGCGAATCACTTTTTCTCCCAACAATGTAAATGAGGGCATTCCATATCCGGTTTCCCAGAAATTTTCGACCAGTGCAAATTTTGAATATGGATACAGACCGATCAGCTGTCGATACATTTCAAGATATTGAGCTGTCGTTTCCAGATATTTGTTGGCAAGAGCCGGATCGGGTGTTCGGAGCATTGCCAGAACGTTAACATTTCCTATCCGTTTCGAGTACTCTGTAAACGGACCGGCGATCATAAAAACCTCATCCATCGGTTCCGGAGATTCCCAGCGAACACGATAGTCTGTTGTTGTGTCTTCGTTTGCTCTCTTGCCCTGACTGATGATGCGCCAACCGGCATCGATAGTTGCATTCATATTAAAAGTAACCAACTGATCATTGAACCAGGGGAGCCAATAGCTCGCCCCGGCGAGATAAGCACCCTGATCAGAAATGATACCAGGTGTTTCACTGAAACCTCTGGCATATTCTGTTGATATTTGTTTAACCGGATGATGTATTTTCCCCTCGTAGGAAACAGATAATTCTAAGGGATTGCCATCAGCAGTAGCCAATATGATGCGATAAAGATGGAGAGGGATTTGATCGGGTAATTTAAACTGGTTTTCTTCCATTCCGAACAATTCCGCTTTAATTTCGGCTTTGACCAATTCAATTTTGACTTGTGAGGAGGCAACTGCCAGCTTGAGATCACCATGCAATAGAAAATAGGTCTCCGGTTTAACCATCTCTTTGGGTATTATAAGCTTATCAACCACTTTTATGACCTGTTCTTCAGGCTTTACGACTACCTCCAGCTCATGGTGTATATATTGCTCACCTGCATAAATTCCCGTGCAGGCTACAAAGAGTAGTACATATAAATATTTGCTTTTAAACATATTAAACCTCTTTTAATTAGAAGTATTTTTAAACTCGAAGAGCACAAAGGGCACGAAGGGCACGATGATTATCTGGATTTGTCATTCCCGTCCCCGACTAAATCGGGGAGGAATCCAAAAAAAAGTTAAAAAATGAGTGAATGGATCCCCGCCTGCTCGGGGATGACCTTCGAAATGTGCTTCGTGTCCTTCGTGTTTGAATAACATTATCGTACTACGACAATTACAGGATTTTGGATAATCATATATTTTTGGGCGACTGTTTTCACATCAGCAAGCGTTACATTTTTAAGCGCCTCATGAAAGTCCGCATCGTAATTAATGTCATTATGAAAATACTGTGAATGTCCCAGATAATAGGCTCTGTTAATACTGGAAAGTCGTCTGAACATCATCCGTCCCAGATACATATTGATGGATTTTTCAATATCATACTCCGTAAAGGAATCAATCGTTTTTTGATCAAAAAAACCAGGTATTTGTGGTATAAGTGGATCAATATTCTCCGGACGTGTTCCCATATTCACATAAAAAAGGGCATGATTTCCCTCGACATCTATCCCGGCCTGCATACGGTAAGCCCGTCCCTGCTTTTCACGTATATCAAATATAATACGATCAGAAAGTAACAGATCAAGCGCTTTTAAGGCTGCTTTGTCCTTCTCCTCTACTTCACTGACAAAACCCCAGAATAAAAACGATCGCTCTCCACCCTGTGTAATTTCTTCTTTAATCGGTTCCGTTGCCATCTTTAAAGAGGATGTCACAGGATTTTTATCTACTGAGAAATGATTCATGGGTGGATCATTTTGCCACTTAAACAGGGTATAAATACTATCAACCGCTAACGGAGAAACAACGGAGATAATCATATTGGACGGATGAAAATAGTCCCTGGCCAATAACTTTAAATCATCGTATGACGCAGTATTATTATTGATTGCATATTTCTCCGCTTCATAAATATGCGATTTATACATTTTTGTAAATACTTCACCGGCCTTATTGCTCCCCATTCCCATCATTGGCCGTTTTGTCATGGTGATCGCTTTTTGGTATTCATCCTCTGTCGGCTGGAAATTGGTCAGCTGTCCCATTAGATAATCGATGACCCCTTTTACATCATTAGCCAGACCTTCTGCTCTGATATAGCTAAAATCCGGATCGAGATAAATATTATCCATCGGTATAAATGGATTATCATTTACTTTGTATGTTAAACCAAATTGATTACTAATTTTTTGATTTTCAGTCGAATTGAGTCTTTGACCCAGACAATCATGCAAGATCTTGGCTGCCTCTTTTCCAGTCTGAGATTCATATTGCGCTTTATGTTTCAATAGAAAGTGAATTGCCAACAGAGCACTGTTTGGATTTTCTTCTACAATCAGAGTAAGACCGGAAGATTGATCTGAAAATAATTGAGCCTGCTTTGCTTTCACCTGACTTTTTTGTTCATTTTTGATTTCCGGGGATTGCAGAATGATGATGGGATCTTCCCATATGAAATAGGTGCTTAGATCCAGGGCTGCCGGTGCGTAGGCAGATGTTGAATATGATTCTAATACGGCCTCAATACCCCCTTCAGCAAATATACCTGCATTGTATATACCAAACATATGTGGCTTTTCAACATTTTTCAAAAAGGTGGTCATTTTTGCTGTCGCTAAAAATTTTACGCTCTCTTCAGGAAGTCGAAACTTTAGTTTCTTTATCTCATTATTAATCGCATTTATTAGTTCATTTAGCTGCCCCTGATTAGAAATCGTTACAGAAATTTTTAAAAAACTTTTAATTGGAGACTGAATTGTTTCTGCTTCAAAGGACTTTTCGATTTGAGGAAAAGCTTTGCTCAATTTCTCTGTTAATTCTGGTTTAATTTTACTCAGTATTTCGTTAAAAATAATAAAGTGCGTTTCAGTCCATTCTGCGGGGAGAGGATAGAACAATTGAGCTATATTGCTTTCACCTTTATAGAATCGCTGGAAAATACGACCCGTTTTATCGGATCTTTCCACCGGTATCTCGAATCCAATTAGCCAGTCAGGATTGTCAGGACGATTAACCAGAGCCGGTTTTTCTTTGCCATATATCTTTTTTATCCTTGTCAACATGGAGTCAGTCTGAAAGTTTCCCACAACACTCATGATCATATTATTGGGTACATAATTATTTTTATAATAAGCATAGACATCATCTCTGCTCATGGATTCTATCGTCGTATAAGTACCTAATGTAGGTAAAGATACCGCATGACCAGGATATAAAAGTGATTTGATATTTCGCTCCAATTGTGAGGATTCATTTTCAAGACTTCTGGCAATTTCTTCAAGCACAATACCTTTTTCCTTTTCAAATTTCTCTTCCGGTAAAATTGAGTGAAAAAGCATATCCGCCTGTATTTCCATTCCTTTTTCTATAAACTCAGCAGGTGTAACCATCATAAAATTTGTATAAAAAGTACCGGTATTGGCATTGTTATAACCACCGATCAAATCGACGGCATCATAGAGTTCCTTCTGTGTACGAGACTCCGTACCGTTAAAAAGTAAATGCTCCAGCATGTGACTCATTCCACTCGTCGAGAATGTTTCATAAGCAGATCCGGTTTTAATCACAACATTTACACCTGTCATCGGTAAACCATGATTCTCAATCAGTAATACCTCCATACCATTATCCAACTGATAAACAGACACGCCGTCCGGTAAGGACATAACCTTAAGGTTGGATTCAACCGGTTCCGTTTGCGCATATATTGCCGGAACTGTAAAGAAAATGAGCAGAATAAATAATACGTTGAATTGACATATTTTTTTCATAACATAAATCCCCTGGAAAGGTTAAATGTTCTCGGAATCATAGATTTTAACAACGATTTCGGTAGGATTCAAAATTAATTACAGTGATGAGCGAATCGAATTCGGAGATCTTTTTAAACCACGAATTACACAAATTTCGCACGAATTACACGAACCAAAAAAAATAAAATATTCCTGTTAATTCGTGTAATTCGTGGATAAAAAAAATTAAATAACAGCAGATCTGCGATGACGGGTATGGATCTTTATTTCTTTGAGTTCTTCAAGTTCTTCTTCGAGTTTTTCCAGTTCCTCATTTAATTCATCGGAATGAATTTCAAGTTCTTCTTTCAATTTTTCATGCATTTCTTTGAGTTCTTCAGCATCGATTTCAGGAACCTCAATGTGCATTTCAGGGATTTCAACCTCAAAATCTGGTACATAGACATCAAATCCTTCCGGATGAAAGCTGTAATGACGCGGGAAACGAACCTTTCCCTCGGCAAGAGTTACTTTTATGACCGTTTCCTTTTTATCGCGGATAATTTTTATTTCTACTTCTTCTCCGGGCTCGTATCGATCTATGGCCAGACTGAGGTCACGAGAATCTTCAATTTCTTTTCTCCCGATCTGAATAATCACGTCACCTGCTTTAAGTCCATGTTTTTCTGCCGGGCTGTCTTCCATCACCTCTTTAATCAAAACACCTAAATAGTCCGGGACATTAAAGTAAGCTCTTAATTGATCTGTCAGTCCTGAGGTTAATATACCAAGCCAGGCCCGCTTTTCATCAGAGACAAAATATTTGAGATTCTTGTGCTTACCATCCAGCACAAGAATTCGATTATTTTTTTTGCTCAATATGGCTTCTGCTTCAAGTTCCTTCCCATTTCTGAGATAATTGATCTTGATTTTATCATCAATTTCCATATCACCAATAATATCGCTCAATCCGGAGACATTTTCTAAGGGCTTTTCATTGATCATGATAAGAATATCTCCATTCTCCAATCCTGCTTCCTCTGCAGGACTATCTTTATAGACCTTGATCACTTCAAGACCGTAATCCAGTTTTAAATTATTTAACCTGCGTTCGGGAATATCTTTGACATGTACACCTAACCATACTTTTGATTTTGAGGAAACATGGATAACCTCATTTTTTTCAGAACAGGCAGATAAAAGCACGGAAGGGATAATGATCGCTGTGATGACAAGTATTTTGCTGAAAAGATGTTTCATAACAAACCTCCGACCTCATGATTATTTTTACCGGTAAGTTAAGTTACGTAAGAAGATTTGAGAGGTTTCAACACAAAGAGATCTGGATCTCCCTGAAAAAAATAGAAACACAAGGGACACGAAGGGCACGAAGTAATCTAAATTTTTATTTCTTCGTGTTCTTCGTGCACTTCGTGTTTAATAAATAGTCGAATTCGCTGCGCCGCCGAGAGAGATTTATTTGGAATGATCTTGGTTGAATCGTTTCAGTCGTTCTTCGAGGGCAGGGAATTGTTCGCGCTGGACCAGGGATACACAGGCACGGATTCCTTCCGTTCTGGTACTTCCCGTAATTGCCAGAGATATGGCGCTGATCCCATAATATATTAATTCATTTAGTAATTCTTCACCCGTAAAGCCAGGGTATGAAAATGTAAAATAGAATCCATCGGCAATCGGCTCATCCTCATCTTTATCATAAACAATATTAAAACCGTTCTCCGTAAATAATTTCTTCATAATTTTCGCTTTTTCACCATACTCCTTCACCGTTTCCACAAAATTGTACGTACCATCATTGACCGCTTTCAGGATGGCTGCTAAGGCGTACTGAGATGAATGTGTGATGCCTGCACTGAGAGCATAAACTGTGCCGAAAATCATGGCATATCCGAATCGATCCGAGGTGAAGTATCGCTTTAATCCTTGCGCCTGCCTTACAAATAGTTGATCGGAAATAACCATCATACCGATCCGTTGCCCGGCATAGCTGAATGCTTTGGAACTGGAGATAAGAAGAATATAATTTTCTGTATAGCGGGCGACTGTAGATTGAAAGGGAGGTACACCCGGTTTTGATAAATCATTGCGAAAATCCATAGCAATATAGGCTAGATCTTCTATAATTACGACATTGTACTCGGTTGCCAATTCACCGATGATTTTTAATTCCTTCTCGGTAAAACAAATCCAGGATGGATTATTTGGATTTGAATAAAGTATACAAGAGATGTTTCCCATTTTAAGATAGGATTCTAATTTATCTTTTAATTTGTCTCCGCGATAGTCATAGACATCAAAAGACTGCCATTTTTGACCAAGCACATTTAATTGCTGCTTGTGTACAGGAAATCCGGGATCGATAAACAGCGTTGTATCTTTCTCTTCATACATTCTGTTTGCTGTAATAAACGCTGCAAAACCGCCCTGCATCGAACCGACAGTAGGGATACATCCTTCTTCATTCACATCAATATCGATAAAATTCTTCACAAAACGGCTGATTTCCTTTTTCAGCGAGGGAATACCATGAATATCCGGATAGATGGAGGCTACGCCTTTTTTGAGAGCTTCGATCTCTGCTTCTACGCCAATTTGCACTGGGGGCAGACCGGGGATTCCCATTTCCATTCGAACATACTTTTCACCTGTTTCTGCCTCAATGTTATCTATCAGACGTTTAATTTCCCGGATTGAAGCTTTTCCCACACTTTCTAATTTACTTTCTTTTATGTTTTTTTTGACGATTTCATAATTGATCGGTGTTTGTTTTTTCATATTTTTTTCCTTTTTCTAACCGCAAGGGACGCAAAGAAGAAACATCTCTATGATGTCATCCCGGGGAGATCTTACTTATTGTCGGTGCAGCTTAAGCGACACTAACAAAAATCCTACTGTATAACATAATAAATAGTTACGCTGCGCCGCTGCGAGAATTAAATAATCTTTGCTTACTTAGCAATTAAGTTATTCATTTAAATCAATCTCCCGCACGGCATCGATAACTGTACCATCACGCCATTCAATCAGGGCAATGACATTATCCTTTGTTTTCGCCGGTTCCGGTTTTCCCGTTATTTCGATTGCTTTTTGATGCAATTCCTCTATTGAAACAATCGGCAAGTCTGAGTCTTTCAGGCGATCGCGCAGATCATGACGATCAGGATTTACAGCGATTCCATGATCGGTTACCAGGATATCAATTGTTGCTCCCGGGGCAGTTACAGTATGCACTCTTTCCACAACGATCGGATTGGATTTTCGGTATAAAGGAACGGTGATAATCGTCATGTAAGCATCTGCGGCATCCTGAAATCCGCCGATACCATGCAGTAACCATCCATCAGAATGGGTATTGACATTGACATTAAAGTCAAGATCAATTTCTGTTGCTCCCAGGACCGATGCTTTTACGCGGGGCGCAAAACATCCTTTCGTATGATAATTATAGGATACAAAAGGATTGGTTTCGATATGATTCCAGTTATCCCGTAATGATGCCACACCGGCCAGATCAAAAGACTGACCATCGAGGATAAATTTGGTCAGACCGGATAGAAGCATATCCACCAGGACTTTTGTAGATCCACCGCGGACAAAGTCGGCAATTACTTTCTTTTCTTCCATAAATTTTGCCACATACTGGATGAAAGCGAGAGACATACCGCCGGCACCGGCCTGAAAAGAGAATTCAGGTTCATCAATCAGTCCGGAATCCTTTACAATCTGCGCAGCCATTGATGCAATTTTAAGACGGTCCGGATCTGTCGTCACTTCTGTTGTTCCGGAAACGATTTTTTCAGGATCACCAAGTTTATCAATGGGAGCAACAAAATCCACATTACCCCCTTCAATAGACCAGGGCCAGGTAGGAAAAGGTACCAGATTATCGGTAATGATTGCAACCTGATCGGCATAAAGAGAATCGGCCAGAGCAAATCCCAGCGGCCCGCAAGCGGAAGGACCATGAACACCATTGGCATTGCCATGAACATCCGCAGTGGGAGCAGCAATAAAAGCGGCATCAACTTTTAAATCGCCATCTTGTATTGCCCTGTAACGTCCACCGTGGGAACGCAGAATCGCCGTTTTATGCATACCACCGGTACTGCATAATCGCCCAACCGGTCCATTCATAGAACCGAGAACATGCGAGACTGCACCTTTTTTTATCAGTTCAACAATTGGTTCGTGTACGGGAAACAAAGCAGAAGGTGCAAGGACGATATCTTTCAGTCCTCGCTGCTCACATTTTTCCAGAACCATATTTACCAAAAAGTCCCCATTGCGCAAATGATGATGGAAGGAAATAACCATACCGTTGAACAAATTGAGATGATCCAAAACATCGTCGAGATCTTTTAGTACTTTGTTCTGATAATCCTTTCCCGATGGGATGGGCGGTCCTGCTTTTCTGCCTTCTGGCTGGTGTTTGCCAATTCCCTTAAAGGGGATATTTTTTCTGCCTTCAGAAGATTCGGGAATCTCCCGCCCAATTGCATTTTTTATCATTTTCATACTTTATCCTTGCATTCATTGCATTGACACCTTGATTTATCAAGGTGATATTGAACTAAATATGATTTGGAAGCCGTTTAAACGGCTTTCTAAACCATTTTTTTATTCCACCTTGCTGAAGCAAGGTGTTAATGTATGATGATTCGTAATCCAATATCTAATATCTAATAATCAATAGCAAGTTCCCAATTCCGAGTTCATAATTCCAAATCTCAAACTTCTATTGATTCTTTAAATTTGGCTACTTAAATTATTCACTACCAAGGTAGGTAATATACACAATTCTTTAACAATCATGCAATATGAAAAATATATTAAAACATTTACAACAACTGAACTTTTCTCAATATGAATCAATGGCCTATCTGGCTCTACTCAAACAGGGTGAAGTGACCGGATATGAACTCGCCAAGAATTCAGGCATTCCAGATTCCAAGATTTATGCCGTCTTAAATAAATTGATCGAAAAGGATGTCATTTTAGCCCTCGGTTCTGAGCCTGTTAAATATGCACCAATTCCGCCGGACGACATCATTGCCAGGATGAAGGGTAATTACCTCTATACCTTTGATACTCTGAGTGAAAGTTTAAATGATATCTATCAAAAACAGCAAACGACAGATCAGTATATCTGGAATTTAAGTGGTCGTCAGGAAATTATGCGAAAGATTATTGAATTTATAGATCAGGCATCGACGTCACTTTACCTCTCCGTTTGGGATGAGGAAGTTGCAGAAATCAAAGATTCTCTCTATCGTGCCGGTGGGCGCGGTATAAAGATGTCAATTGTTCATTATGGTAAAGCGCATTTAGGTATAGGAGAGGAATACCGTCACGGACGTGAACATCAAATTCGTCAACAACGGGGAGCACGGCGGATTGCTCTTGAAGCAGATGAAGAGAGAGTCGTTTTAGCCCACTTTGTCGATGATGGTGGCAGTAATGCACTTTGGACCAACAATACCGGCATTGTGTTACTGGCCAAGGATTATATCATTCACGATATTTACACGATCCGCATGGCAGAGAAGTTTGGTCAGGAGGCGATGGAAATTTTTGAAAGCCATTGAGATTTTGGAATTGGGAATTTGGAAATCGGAATTAGATTGTGGATGCTGTATGCTCGATACTGGATCGTTGATTAAATAAATTCAATAATCCTTGAGAATCGGTTTAATCTGTATCATCCGTGGTCCATTTATTAAACGATTTTCACAATGAATTTGATAAAAGGGAAACAAAATGAGCGAACTACATTGGAATACCGCAATAACCAAGATCGAACCGAACAAAATCAGTGTACGAGGTTATCCTTTAGCTGACCTGCTTGGAAAAGTCAGCTATTCACAAATGGTTTACCTCCTTTTCAAGGGAGAATTGCCGGAAGAGAATATCGGAAAAATGATCGATGCCATACTGGTTTCTTCCGTTGACCATGGGACCACACCACCCTCAGCTCTGAGCGCAATCACTGTAGCCTCAACAGGTGCAACCCTTAATGCATCTGTTGCTGCCGGCATTCTCGCTATTTCACAATTCCATGGCGGAGCCATTGAGGAATGTATGCGGATTCTTATCAAAGCGATGGATTATAAAAAGGAACAGAATTGTCGTTCATTACAGGCAGCCGGGCAGATTATTTCGGACTACAGAAACAGTAAAAAGCGTCTTTCCGGTTTTGGTCATCGTTTGCATACGGATGATCCCCGTACAAAAAAATTGTTCTCCCTTGCTGAAGAACTGCACATCGCCGGCGAGTATCTGGAGCTGGCTAAAGCGTTTGAAAGCGAGCTGGAAAAGTCTCTGGGGAAAAAACTCCCGATAAATGTCGATGGGGCGATTGCTGCCTTGCTTTGTGAAATGGATTTTGACGTGATCTTTGCCAATGCTTTCTTCATGATTGCCCGCGTTCCTGGGTTGGTGGCCCATATCTATGAAGAAAAAACAAGATATAAACCCATGCGAAAAATTCACCCGACGGATGTGACATACGACGGACCGGAGGAGAGGGGGCTATAAAGGTATAAGGGTATAGGGGTATAAGGTATGCGGGGTAATAGATTGTTGCCTCTTATACTATATACCCTTATACCCTTATACCCTATACCTTATCTATACATAATTTTTTAGCAATATTGAAAGGAAGACAGATGAAGGATCAAGTGCTTGAATTATTACCGGAAATAAATGAAATAGAAGATATTGATTTGCGAGGTAAGGTGATCGCCTGCTGGGCGGAAGCGATGAAATATCGGGACTGGACTGTCGAGCAGTTGCGGAGTATTCCCTTTACCCTACTGGCAGAAAATGTGAAGATCGGTTTTATAGAACATGTACGGACATGCTGTAATATGGGTATTGCTGTCGATAAAGTGCTTGAAGAGGCCTATGGTTCGCGGAGGACACCGGTCAATCGTGATTATTTAATTGCCGGCAGTTTACTGGCTGATGTCGGTAAATTATTCGAATTTGACAAGAAACCGGACGGTACTGTTTTCAAAAGTGATTATGGTAAACATCTCCGCCATCCGTTTAGCGGTGTTGGTTTAGCTTTTAAACATGGTATACCTTCTGAAGTGATGCATGTGATTGCTGTCCACTCTAAAGAAGGTGCCGGTGAAAAACGTTCACCGGAAGCGATCATATTCCATCATGTTGATTTTATAGATTTTGACTTAGTTAAGTAAGGATTAGGAATTAATTATTAGATGTTGGATGTTGGACATTGGTTATTTGATATGTCATTTCGACGATTCGCTGGAAGCGGAGAGGAGAAATCTTAAATAATACAAGAAGCTTAGATTTCTCGTCGCACCGATTTTATCGGCGCTCCTCGAAATGACAATCTAATATCCAAGATCTAATATCAAATATCAAAAGAATATTTTTTTAAAAGGAGAAAACATGCCCAAATACAAAATAGCCTGGTTACCAGGAGATGGTGTCGGAAATGATGTCATGGAAGCGACACGAAAAGTTCTTGATGCACTGAGTTTTGATGCAGAATATATCCATGGTGATATCGGATGGGAATTTTGGCGCCATGAGGGTGAACCGTTGCCAAAACGTACGACGGATATGATGAAAGATACGGATTGTGCCCTCTTTGGAGCGATTACCTCAAAACCAAAAGAAGAAGCGGCTAATGAGCTGGATGATCATCTGAAAGATAAAGGATATGTCTATTTTTCACCGATTGTTCGCTTGCGTCAGGAGTTTAATCTTCATACAAACCTCCGCCCCTGTAAGGCATATCCGGGGAATCCTTTAAATTTTAAAGAGGGTGTAGATTTGGTCATTTTCCGGGAAAATACTGAAGGGATGTACGGTGGAGTGGAATTCCATCCGATACCGGAAGAAGTATTTAATGTGCTTGATAAAAATCATCCGAAAATGAATAAATTCAAAGCATATGGTCTCGAAAATCTTGCTATGTCCACCAGATTGATGTCCCGTCAGAAATGTGCAAATATTGTCACTCAGGGTTTCGAATATGCTAAAAAGCACGGTTATAAAACGGTTACTGTGGTTGATAAACCGAATGTCTTGCGTGAGACCGGTGGACTGATGATCAGAACAGCCAGAGAGGTTGCAAAAAACTATCCTGATATAGAATTGTGGGAAACCAACATCGATGCTCAGGCCATGTGGCTTATCAAAAATCCCCATGATTATGGCGTGATGGTTGCAGAAAATATGTTTGGTGATATTCTATCTGATCTTGCTGCTCAATTGGTAGGTGGGCTTGGTTTTGCTTCCAGTGGTAATATTGGTGATAACTACGCAGTTTTCGAACCAACCCACGGATCTGCTCCCAAATATGCAGGACAGTATAAGGTTAATCCAATGGCTATGTTTCTCACATCAAGACTGATGCTTGATTGGTTAAATGAAAAAGATATGGCGAATAAGCTGGAAAATGCAATAGCCGAAGTAATCCGTGAGGGTAACGTCAAAACCTACGATATGGGTGGCACGAATACCTCACTCGAAGTCGCGGATGAAGTAATCAGTAAATTCTAAGTCAATCGCAAAACAATAAGTAAATTTAACCACAGAGGACACAGAGAAATGCTCTATGTCCTCTTATTTATTTAAGTATTCTTGTACCAATTATCCTGAAAAATTTTTTACGAATTAGTCATCTTAATTAGTATGCTTTATAAATAGACGATTCAAGAACTTTGAAAAATTAATATAATATGTATTTCTCAGAGTTCTCTGTGGTTAATAAAATCTAGACTATATACAAAGGAGATTGTTGATGGAAAACATCACATACAAAATGGCAAAGTTTACAAAGGACTTGCGATACGAAGATCTTTCACCGGAGGCAATTGAACTTACCAAACGCTTTCTTCTTGATTCCATTGGATGTGGCTATGGTGGGAGTAAAACTGAAGACGTGGAGATCATGCTCGATCTTTATAACGGAATGGGAGGAAGGCCTGAATCGACTGTTTTAAATTCTTCTCAAAAATTACCCATGGCCCATGCCGGTTTATTGAACTCATTGATGATACGAGCCTTGGATTATAATGATATTTATTGGGAACAGGATCCTTCTCATCCTAGTGATATTATCCCGGCAGCCCTTTCTCCCGCCGAAGTGTTGCACAAAAGTGGAAAGGATGTCATCGTTGCCATTGTTCTCGCCTATGAATGGGAGCAACGACTGTGTGAATTTGCTTTCCCCGGCGTGCGTGAAACCAAGTGGCATCATGCCACGCTCACTCAGATTGCCTCGCCTTTGGTTACCGGAAAAATTCTTGATCTGACGGAAAAGCAACTTGTTCATGCCGTAGGAATATCTGCCTGCCACAATCTTACATTGGGAGCCGTGACAGCCGGTAATTTAACGATGATGAAAAATACCGTCGATCCTCTTTCTACGCAATCAGGTATTTTCGCCGCTCTTCTCGCACAGAAGGGGTACGAAGGACCGGAACATGTGGTTGATGGCAAAGAAGGTCTTGTCGATACTTTTGTGAACAATAAATTTGATCTGAATATACTGACGGATGGTCTGGGAGATAATTTTCGAATTACCAGATGTTCGATGAAAGCTTTTCCCACCGAAGCCTTAACACATTCCCCCATATCAGCGGTCATTAAAATCATGAAGACCAACAATATCGATAAAAAAGATGTCGAGCAGGTAACAATCCGGACCGTTGCCCGTGCAGCGGATATTCTTTCCGATCCCAGTAAATACGATCCTCGTACAAGGGAGACGGCCGATCATAGTTTACCCTACTGTATCGCAGCCACCATTGTTGATGGAACCGTCACGCCTGAATCATTCATTGAAGAAAAAATTATGGATCCTGAATTACGCTCCTATCTGAATAAAATCAAAGTGGTCGCCGATCCTGATTATGAAAAGACTTTTCCCGAACTTAAAAAAGCCGGTGTCGAAATTAAAACCTCCGATGGTAATGCGTTCGAGATCGAGGTCGATTATCCACTTGGTGATTACCGGGAACCGATGGATGACAATACACTTTATGCAAAATTTGATTCGATGGTAATCCCACAGACTGGTAAAGAAAAACGAGATAAAATCGTCGAGACTATCATAAATCTTGAAAAACTTGATGACATATCTGACTTTACTGATCTTCTGGCTAAATAAATAATTCACATCTTACCAGTAAGGGCGGTTCGCGAACCGCCCTTACTTTCTCTCTCCCAAATCTTCGTTAATTGGCACAATGGTTGTTCCCTTAAGAGTGTATTCAACCACGAATTGCACCAACATAAAAATATATTAATAAAAAATTCGTGTTAATTCGTGTAATTCGTGGACTTTTTGTGACTTTTGGTCTGGTAAAAATTGTGCCATGAAAGTACTTTTAGTCTGCGTAACTCTTGTACATATCGCGTTCGCACAACTGTGCGCACAAGAGGATTCTCTTAACCAGATACTTGATGATATTCAGGAAGAAGGGGCCGCTTTGAACAGCTGGCTGGAAGTTATCTCGGATCAAATTCTATTGCTGGAGAAGTCTACAGAGAATAAGTATCCTCAGATATCATTTATACACCGCTTACAATATACACTCGAAAAGAATGTAGGCCTGGTAAAAAACATATATCTGGGTTCTCCAATTGAAAGCTATTCGAAACTAAGATTAAGTCTTTATAAAAATGTTTCTGCCGGTGTATTAATACAGAAAGATGTTGGTGAACTCAGTTTAACCGATCACTACTCAGGTTATCTATCATGGGTTCATCCTAAAAACAGTATAAAATTTATCCTCGGTAATTTTTTTATTCGCTCCGGAGATGGTTTACTATTATCCGGCCCTTATTCATTACCCAAAATCTCCCTTATCAAAACTTTTTCATCAAAACAATTGAATCAAATTAGACCTTTTCTATCCAGTAATGAATATGATGGATTTTGGGGCGGGGCACTAGAACTTGGCAATTCCGAGGGATGGAAGCTCATTTTTTTCTACTCTCAAATATTAAGGGATGCTATTCTATCCAATAATCATACCGAGGCGAGCGGTTTTGAACGTACCGGTTATCATCGGACTTTGAGCGAGAGAAACAGAGCTAACCGAATACTGGAAAGATCTATAGGGGGCACTTTTAGTTTTCCTTTCTTTTTTATCGACCACTTAGGATTTTCTTATGTCAAGACAATATACGCTCCGGGTATCAGGGCAAGTGAGTCAATCACGGATAAGAGAAGGGTTTATTTTAAATATAATGGTAACCGCAATGAAAACTATTCCATATTTTACGCACAAAATTTTAATGCTTTATGCCTCAGTGGTGAAATAGTACCTCTAAAATCAAAAAGGATAGCCCATATTACCACCTTAAATATTCATCCATCAGATTGGCAAATTGTCCTTAAATCCTGGTATATCCCCTCTCAATTTCAAAGTCCATTTGGACGTATACCCGCAGATTCTAATCCATTCCCACAATCCGTTCAGGGATTTATTTTTGGCATCACCGGGAATCTCTGGTCGTCAATTCATATGACCTCATTCTGGACATATAAAAAAGATCTGTGGCGGACTTTTTTTCAACCTTTGCCTGGACAAAAAAAGGAATTTTACATTCAGAGTGCAGTGAAAATTGGACAAAAAAAATATCTGCATATCAGGTATCATCTAACCAAATCTTATTCTTACCCAAATGAGATGCCGGGGAGACTTGAGAAGGTGAAACACAGTCTGAGATTTCAACTCAAACAGTCACTTGATGCAAACATTCAATTTCTGACGCGCCTGGAAAAAGTTTTTCTTCGTTATGCTTCATTTTATCCCTCAAAATCCGGAATCAATTTTTATCAGGACCTCTACTGGCAAATAAAGCAGTCGATTGGCCTTCGCGTAAGATTCAGTTCCTTTTCTACGGATGATTATGATAGTCGTCTTTATGAATATGAAAATGATCTTCCTCATGTATTTTCTAATTTTGCTCTTTATGGGAAGGGAAGAAAGTGGTATGTGATGTTGACTGCCGGTCCAATATCTCATATAAAAATATGGCTGAAGTATCGTCGGATAACATTTGACGACGTTCAATCGATCGGTAGTGGCCTAATGAAAATTGACGGTAATATGAGACAGGATATACACTTACAGGTTGAATATCGATATTGATTTATAAGTCACGTCGATTGAAGCGAATGACGGCAATAATTAAGAATAAGAGTGTTATGCCACATAAAAATAACACCGAATTGGAAAAATCAATTTCGCCTTTTAACAGCTTCCCTGGCTGGAAAAGATTGAAATAACTGTAGGATGTAAGATATTCCAGAGACTGATTTAAGCGGATGATCGTATCATAAAAATAAAGTATCACAAAAAGTGACACAGATTTAGCGATCGCTTTGCCTCTTTCAAACTGTAATGCACTGATTGTCAGGGAGATCGAACCAATACTTAAAAAGAAAAGAAACGTAATTATTGCTACTCTGATATATCCGGCGATATTGACTTCAAGTGAAAATATTAAATATCCCACATAAGTACCGGCGAATAGAGCGATAGCCTGAATTGTCAACGCAAACACGAGTGATAGAAAAATATGTGTTGGAATAACGCTGCGATGGAGTGATCTTGCCAGAAGCAAATCCATTGTTTTACTTTCCACTTCTCCTGCAATATAGCGGGCCGGGATCCCAATCGGGAGAAGTGCGAGACTTATGAGAATGAGAGGATGAGCATAGCCAAATGCCAGCAACTGTGATCCATATACTTCGCCACCAAGGGTAATACCTATAAAATTCATCAATGAGGGTGGCAGCATATGGACAACCGATTCAAATACCGACTTAAAATCTGCCTCAAAGAGCAGCCAGGCAAAGGCAAATTCAAAAAAGAATGAAAAAACAGTCAGGGCCAGCAGGATAAATTTTTGATCGTGCCAGATTTTTTTAAAATATGAATATTTGATATAATTTTTCATTTCTTGCTTTTTTCCTGGTAAAAAGTCATAAACATATCTTCTAAAGAAGGCTCTGGAAAAACAAGATTTTTTACGCGAAATGATGATATTTGCTTTATGATAGGATCAATTTCACCCTGAACCTGGTAGACAAACTTTTTATCTTGTCGAGATATCAATTTTAATGAAGACAGATTCAGATCTTCCGGATTGAAATCATCAAAGAAATCAATCTCCAGACGACGAACCATTTTCTTTTTTAATTCGGAGATGGGTTCAAGGGCGATAAATTTTCCCTCTTTTACCAAACCAACATGATCACTGATTTTTTCAACTTCCGCCAAATTATGGGATGAGAAAAAAATGGTTACACCATCATTTTTTAAATTTAATAAATGATCATAGAGAACATTTCGATTTAAGGGATCAAGCCCTTCAGAGGGTTCATCCATGACCAATAGTTCAGGTTTTTCCTGCAGGGCCTGAATGATCCCCAGCTTTTGTTTCATTCCCCGGGAATAGTGTTTGATTTTTTTGTCCAAGTCCGAAACCTTTAACTGAAAAGACTCTTGCAAATCTGTTCTGAGAACAGCAGGTTTTTTGTTAAAGCTGTTCATATAATTTAAAAACTGATTTCCGGTTAATTCCTCATATAATTTTAGTTCCCCCGGTACATTACCAATTCGTTTGAAAAGAATTGAGTAATTATTCTGTACCTCCTTACTAAAAAGGTAGGCCCTGCCGGAAGAAGGTTTCAGTAAATTGAGGAGTAGTCTGATCGTTGTTGATTTTCCGGCACCGTTTGGTCCTAAAAATCCAAACAATTCACCTTTTTTTATCTCAAAGTTGAGATTCTCAATTCCAAGATGTTTTCCATAATATTTGGTGAGGTTTTCGGTTTTTATGATAACTTCTGTCATTTTATCCCTTCAGGATTTTGGAATTTGGAACTCGGAATTATTTCATTAACACCTTGCTTTGGCAAGGTGCTAATGTAGATTTATTTTTACAACAAAGCCATGATCAGAAATCGCCTCAATTCCTTATTCAAAGTTCCTGATAATTATACCAAATTACACAATTGTAAAAAATGAAAATTTTCCTTGACTTTTGGATTTTCATGTCGTATATATAGAGTGTCGATATATAGATAATCAATATAAATATGATCTACCTATTGTAATATAATGAATTTTATGAAGATATCTGAATTAGAAATACAAAATTTAACAAAGTATTGTAATGAATCACTTATTTTATCAATACTCTTAACAGAAAAAAAACATGGTTATCAGCTGGCCCTTGAGCTCGAAGAGAGAAGTAACGGCCTGTTTAAATTTAATCATGGAACACTTTATCCTATTCTTCACAAACTTGAAAAAGAATCTTTGATTAAAGGCAATTGGGAACAGGAAGGACCCAAACGAAAAAGGAAATACTATACAATCACATCTAAAGGTAAAAAATATGCGGCAATTCAAAAAGAACAATGGGAGACATTTTATAAACAATTTTTTGATATTATCAGAGGAGAATCATCATGAATCCCTTTAAACCTCTTCTGATAAAAATCAACACAAAACTGGAATTACCGCAACCCATTAAGTCACGGATTATTCTGGAAATCGCTGCCGATCTGGAAGATGCTTACCAGTCCTTTCTTAGCAAAGGCATGCCGGAAGAGGAGGCTGTTGAATCAGCTAAACAAAAATTTGATCTGGATAATCATTCATTGCACGAATTGATTCGTGTTCATCAGTCTTCATTTCGACGCTGGTTTAACCATCTCCCTACCACCGCACAAACCTGGTGGGAGCGACTAATTCTTGTTTGTTTACTGGCATTTGTACTAATATCAGGAGGTATAACCATCATGAAAGTACCATTAATTGAAGAAGCAGGTCCCTTTGTCTGGATCATATTTATACTACTGGTCATTGCCGCTGTCGTTTTTTTGCAAAAGATCTATCAAATTTATATCAAAAAAGATCACCACTTGACAAAGGTAAAAAAGGGACTTCCCTTTCTTTTATTTATTTCCGGAATGACATTGATTTCCTGTATGTGGGGTTATTATTGGCAACTTTACACATTCAGAGATTACGGTCATATACTGGAAACGAAAATGATCTATTTATTACACACAACCGATGAGTCTTTTCCGCAGGTATTTACTGACTTAGTCAATTGGACGATTGCCAGCTCTTCATTTATCATGATCGGTATGCTTTCAGCAATCGTTATAGGTTTCATGTGGTACTATTTAATGATCAAGGTCTCTAAAATTGAAGAAGCTGAAGCGGCAATACTTTTGGGAGAATAACTTTCAGGTATGAAGCATGGAGCAAAGAGCAAAGCGCATAGCGTTTATATTAGCGCGTTACACTATGCCCTATGCACAATGCGCTATGCTTTAGGATCAATAAGATATAATTTCAATCTAACAAAAGGAGGTGAATGATGATACAATTCATTAATGAAGGTGGTTCAATGATGTGGATATTGTTAATACTTGCCATTTTAATTGTCGTGCTTTCTATTAGAAAGGCAATACAATTATATGGCAAACAGGATCTACCCAAGACCGTTTTAGAATCCGGGATCAACGCGATTGTATTCTGGGGAGCGATTGCCGCCGTCTTTGGTTTTTTTGCTCACTATCTCGGGATATATTATGCCATGCTTGCTATTTTTCAGGCAAATGATATATCACCGGCAATCGTCGCTTTAGGGTATTCGATTTCTCTTATCACAATTCTTACAGGCTTAACGATTTTTATGGTTTCCGCCGTCATCTGGTTTGTTCTGCGCTGGCGGTATAAACAGGTTTCAGTATCTGTGCACTAATCAACTGACAATTATATTAAATGCGGCCGAGAGTACTCGGCCGCATTTAACAGTTGAGGATACAGTTTTTGATTTGATTCAACTATTTGCACGGCAGAAAACGGACGGTGGTTTCCATCTCCGCCAGAACACTTTTGAGGGCCGTAAGCGTATCCTGAATATCCTTTTCTGTTGTCAGATGAGAGAGTGAAAATCGCACCGAGCAGTGCGCCTCTTCTTCACTTCGTCCCATTGCCAGTAATACATGGGTTGGGTCGGGAGAACCCGACTTGCAGGCTGAACCCGAGGAGAGAGCAATTCCATGCTGATCAAGGGCCATAACAAGCGATTCTCCGCGCAGACCGGGTAAGGTCAGATTAAGGGTGTTCGGAAGACAGGCATCCTTATCTCCATTGAGAATCGTTCCCGGAATTATGTTGTGTATACCAACGTGTAATTTATCGCGGAGATCTGCCATTTTATCTGCTTTTGAAAGAGTGGATCGAGCCAGTTCGGCTGCTTTTCCCAATCCGACAATACCGGCGACGTTCTCTGTGCCCGCACGCAAACCGCTTTCCTGTTTACCACCATGGACTAACGATTCAATTTCGATACCTTTTTTCACATATAGCACGCCAATCCCTTTGGGACCGTGAAATTTATGTGCGGAAAGTGTCAGTAAATCCACATCCAGTTCCTGAACGTCAATCGGTATCTTCCCTGCCGCCTGAACCGCATCCGTATGAAACAGAATTCCCTTTTCATGGGCACATTCACACAGGTCCTTGATTGGTTGAATGGTCCCCACCTCATTATTGGCCATCATGACCGAAACCAGAATCGTATCATTTCTGATCGCCTTTTGCAGATCTTCCGGATCAATGATCCCGTTCTGATCCGTAGAAAGATATGTTAACTCAAAGCCCATTTTTTCCAAAAACCGACAGGTTTTTAAAATTGCCGGGTGTTCAATCGCTGTGGTAATAATATGATTGCCCTTTTTCCAGCGTTTGAAGGCTATCCCTTTCAAGGCCAGATTATCGGATTCCGATCCACCACCGGTAAAAATGATGGTTCGTGGGCGGGCATTGATCAATTTCCCGACTTGCCTCCTTGCCCGATCTACGGCATCTTGGGCAGCCCGGCCAACAGCGTGTATTGCAGATGGATTGCCATATGCCTGGTTGAGATAGGGTATCATTGCTTCTCGTACCTCATCCAATACCGGTGAGGTCGCATTATTATCAAGATAGATGGTCCGTTCTTTTTTGCGGATTCGTTCTTCAACTTTAAATAAGTCTCCGCTGAGACAAACATTATTCGCTGTTATCTGTTTATTTTCTGCACTTCCCTGCTCGATTTTTACGACATCACATAGCAAGGCCTTGTATACAGGGAAACCGGATATTTTATCATATCGTGTCAAATCGGTTAATTCATTAACATTCCATTCCCGCCAGGCTTTCGGTCCGACAGGTGTACCGCCCCCCATACTACATTCGACCGCCCCTTTTATAATATTATCCGTCACACGAGCCCGAAATGGGACAGATCCTCTTTGTGTTCGCACTTCCACCAGATCACCACTCTCAATGTTTCGTTTTTTTGCGTCTATAGAATTCAGTTCAACTACTGGTTCAGGATTATCCTTCAGAAGTTCATCGATTCCATGATGTTGAGAACGAAAGTCCGTATGCGGACGTGCCCCGGAATTAAAAACCAGTGGATATTGTCTACTTAACCCCGGATTTGCGACAGGCCCTTCTTCCGGTTCAATATATTTTGGCAACGGTTCATACCCATAATCCTCAAGAACCGTCGACCAGATCTCAAACTTGCCGGTTGGTGTATCAAAGCCGGGTTTTTCATCTGCGCGTAGTTTACCCTTTTCCCACTTTTTATACTCCATCATCGGTGTCGGGATTTTAACCATTCCGCCAGCCTCTTGAACCTCTTCCAGACTATAATCAGATTTCTGCAGGGCAAATCGTATCATCTCTTCTTCACTTTGTGGATAGAGATTCCCGTAACCAAGACGATTGGCTAATTCAGACATGATTAGATAATCGTTGCGCGCTTCGCCGACCGGTTCGATCACTTTTTCACGCAATCGAAAAATTGATCCGTAGGTCATATATGAGTCAATCTCGAACATGGTTGTCGCCGGCAACACAATATCTGCATAAGCGGCATCCGCAGTTAACTGCCGGTCAATGCTTACCAGAAATTCTAATTTTGAGAGTGTTTCCTGCCAAAGAGATGACTGCGGCCAGGACGTTAGTAGCGAGGCTCCGTGAATGATCAGACCTTTTATCGGATATGGTTTTCCTGTTAATACTGATGAGAGCAGACCACTGGCATGAGATTCCCCTCGGTAATGACTATAGATTGGAAATTTATCTCTGGCCAGGGCTTTGTCAAGATCCGGATTCGGTTGATTACACCCTCGGTTGATAGGGAAATGGGTGTTGAGCATGGAAAGGCCGGTGCCGCCGGGAACATCGAGATGTCCGGCCAGTGCAAACAACGTTAGAACTGCTCTGATTGCCTGAACACCACTATCAGAATATTCAAGTCCTGTATACATAACCGGAGAAGCGCCTTTTGTCCGTGCCAGTTGTTTTGCTAAACGGCGGATCGTATCTGCCGGTATCCCGGTAATAGTCTCTGTTACTTCAGGATTAAAATGTTGGACATATTTTTCCAGTTCATGAAACCCATGGCACCAGTTTTCAGCGAAATTTTCATCATAAATATCTTCTTCTATCAGCACTTCAATCATGCTCAAGGCGAGCGCACCATCAGTTCCCGGACGAATCGGAAGCCATTCACCTCCCGTACGTGTTACGGTTTCAGTCCGTCTCGGATCAATGACAACAACCTTTGACCCTCGTTTCGCCGCTGCTTCCAGGCGGTACATATCCAAAGGCGGTGAGTCTGTTGCCGGGTTTGCACCCCATACGACCAACATTTCAGCATTTTCCATATCAGTGAACATATTGACCAACATCCGCCCCATCGTCACATGTGGCGCAATCATTGCGAATGAAACATAACAGAGTGCTCCCACTCCCATGGTATTGGGAGAGCCAAACGGAAACAAAATATTGGAAGCAGAGGAGACGGCGACATCTTTCGGCTGATACATGTCACACAAAGAGAGCTCGAAGGCGCCACGGCCGGTATAAATCGCCACCGCTTCCGGACCTGATCTTCTCTTGTATTTATTTAACTCTCTAGCGATTATATCATAAGCTTCATCCCAGGAAATTTTATCAAAATCATAGGATCCTTTTTTTCCTTTACGTTTCATTGGATGTTTCAAACGATGTTTGGAGTAAACAATTTGCGGTGCATGTTCTCCCCGGCGACAGATCATTCCCAGAGGATGCCCGGTATCGGCCTTGATATCAACCAGTCGGCCATTCCGCATACCAACCTGCACCCAACAACCCGCCGGGCAGATCCCGCAAATCGCCTTCTTCCATTGATTATCTTGCTTTACCATAGAAGTATCCTGTTCTTATATCAGTATTTCAGACTTGCAGAAAAAGATAACCACGAATTTCACGAATTTAACACGAATTGACACGAATTTTATTAATAATAAATATATATTCGTGTAATTAGTGCTAATTCGTGAAATTCGTGGTTAATATTCTTGATTTATTGAAAGATATATATTTATAAATACTAATATAAAACCGCAAAATCAACTATTTAAAAAACTCCATTTTACATATTTAAGATATTTCGTAAATTTCCTGACTATATATTTAAATGACTGGCACATTCATTACCGTTGAAAGGGGGTTTCATTGAAGAATTTGATCAGTATAAATTTAATCCACATTCTGATTATATTATTTCTTTTACCCATCTTCAGTCTGTCTGCCCAAAATGTAGATTCACAAGATTTACCTGACTGGGAAGGCGGTTTTCCCGATGGTTGTACAACAATTACCGTTGGTAAAACTGCTTCTTCAGATGGATCAGTTATGACGTCACATACCTGTGACAGCCACCGTACCCGTGGTTGGTTAACGATTACTTCGAAGGCGGACTATCCTGAAGGATCTGTTGTTGATCTGGTTACGCGGATGCCCAATGATTCGCTGGCAATGCCGACATATAAATATGAAAAAAGCGGTGAAATTCCACAGGCAGAACATACGCATGGATTTATCAATACCGCTTATCCCTGTATGAACGATCAACAACTGGCCATTGGTGAGTCTACCTTTGGTGGTCGAAAATCACTCCAATCAAATGAAGGACAAATAGACTGCCAACAGCTGGTGAGACTGATGCTCGAGCGATGCCGCACAGCCCGTGAGGCAATTCAACTCGCTGATGAACTGACGGCAAAATATGGTTGGAATGATGCCGGTGAATGTCTGACAATTGCAGATACAAAAGAAGTCTGGCACTTCGAAATTGTCGGACCGGGAAGAGGAAATGTAGGAGCGATTTGGGCTGCGCAGCGGGTACCTGATACTGAGATTTCGGTCAATGCCAATGCAAGCAGGATCCGGCAGATAGATCTGGATAATGATAACTTTTTTATGGCATCCGAGAATGTGTATAAAGTTGCTCAGGATAGTGGATGGTGGAATCCTGATGAAAAAGCCTTCGAATTTTGCTATGCCTATGCTGACCGCAACTCATTTGCTGCCCGGCGACGGGAATGGCGGGTTTTATCCCTGGCCGCCCCCTCTCTTAATCTGGATGCTAATGCTGAAAACTACCCATTTTCGGTCAAGCCAGATACGCTAATCTCCTTATCAAAAATGGTCGAATTTTTTCAGGATTATTATG
>Ga0209536_100002887_pt1 | contig 27872 bp, 18 predicted proteins | sample DeeMarSeWOR28_12_FD_187461 | JGI IMG/M metagenome (GOLD analysis project Ga0209536, IMG submission 187461) | Marine sediment microbial communities from White Oak River estuary, North Carolina - WOR-2-8_12 (SPAdes) (version 2) | ecosystem: Environmental > Aquatic > Marine > Intertidal zone >... | reverse complement strand
TCTTTACCGGCCATGTTGGCCAGGTAGGCATGAAAGGGTCGGCCATCGGCCACGGAGAGCCGGTTGACGGCCAGGATGTATTCACCCTCCGCGACGTCCACCCCCGGTTCGTCCAGGGGCGAGCGGACGCGGTCCGCGGGATCGGCCCGATAGATCTTTGTGATCTTGTAACCGTCACCCGCACGCTCGAGATCGGCACCCAGGAGTCCGGTCGGTACCCCGGTTACAGAGCGGCCCGGATCGCCGCCCCAGACATAGTTGTGCGATGTGCTCATCTCGCCGAAGAGTTGACGCAGCAAGTCGGATAGATCCGAACGGCTGGCCAAGCGAGGTAAGAGCTTCGCGTACTGATCACGGATCTTGTTCCAGTCGAGGCCGGCCAGGTTCTCGTCCCAGTAATATTCGCGTACCTGACGCCAGGCTTCGAAATAGATCTGCTCCCACTCCTCACTCGGATCCAGCTCGACGACGATGTCGGAGAGATCCACCTTGCTCTCGGCCAGATCGGGTCCTGGGGGCGAGTCGGTACCGACCACGTAGAGTTCCCCCCTCCTCTTCATGATCGCGATCTTGCCCCCTTTGCGGGCAAGGCTGTAACCACTGATTCCCTCGACAAAGGTCTCACTCTCCTTCTTCTCCAGGTCGAAGGTCATGAGCTTGGCCGTGGGTGCGCCCTCTTGGAACAAGCCCGGCTGCTCGGCCATTCCGCGGATGGGCACCGAAATGTAGAGAAGGTGGCCGCTGATGGCAGCCAGGCCGCCATAATTCCCGCGCTCGATTGGTAGCTCGACGAACCGCTGCTGAAGGCCATCGAAGTCGATTTCCACCGGTTCGAGATTTTCTTCGTCTTCCTTGTCCTTGCCTTCTTTGTCCTCGCTCTCGGCATCTGTTTCAGACTCAGTATCGTCTTCGGCTTTTTCGTCCTTCGCCTCGTCTTCCTCGTCTTCCTCATCCTCCTCGTCCTCGGGTGGTAAGCCCTCGAGGTGAGCGAGAGGATTCTTCACGTCCTTGCGCAGGAGAATCATGTACAGCATGTCGTTCTTGATCTCGACGTTGTTCCAGTCGCTCTGGCCCAGCACAGGATTCGTGGCGCGGCTGCTGGCGAAATAGAGGTAGTTACCGTCGGGATCCCAGGTAGGCGAGTAGTCGTTGGTGAAGTTGGAAGTGATCGTGTGGACCTTTTCCTCCTGGGTGTCGTATATGAAGATCGTATTGTAATCGCCGGCCATCAGCTTCGTGTAAGCCAGCCAGCGGCCATCGGGACTCCATTCGTACTGGTTGATGAACCACCTGGTACTGCGGTCGATTTCTTTTGGTTCACCACCCTCGGCCGGCATCACGAAGAGCCCGTAGCTGTTGTCCGAGTACGCGATCCACTGTCCGTCGGGTGAAATTTCCGGTGGGTAGTGCCAACCCTTGCGGCCGGCCTTTTTGACGACTTCAGGATCACCACGCCCCCATGCGTCGATGGAGCGGAACTCCTCCTCGCGCAACTCGTCGGTCACGTAGATGATGCGCTCGCCTTTGGGACCAAAACTGGCGTTGAACTCGCGCGCGCCGGTACCACGGGTCACCGGCAAGGTGACACCGTCTTTGACGGGCACGGAGAAAATTTCACCACGTGTGACCACGGCCAACCGGTCGCCTTCCGGTGCGAGGTGGAACCAGGTAATGGACTGCGCCGGGCTGGGGAAACGGTTTCGGGTCAAGACGCGGTCACTGGGCAGATCGATGGTGATTTTGCTAACCCTGTCGGTGGCCGGATCGAAGAGGTGGATATCGGCCGCCTTGGTGAAGACGATGCGGCCGTCCTGTCCCATGTTGGGCCAGCAGGCATCCCATTCCTTCAAATCGGTGTGCTGGCGGCGGTCGGTGCCGTCGGGCTTGATGGACCAGATGTTGTCGGTGCCTCCCATGTCGCTCAGGAAATAGATGCGGCCGTTGTGCCACATGGGGAAGACGTCCTTGCCATCGAAGTCGGTCACCTTGCGGAAGTCGGCCCGGTCCGGATGCCCGACCCAGATGTCCTGGGCGCTGCCGCCGCGGTAGCGCTTCCAGCTGGCCCTTTCCAACCAGGACATGCGGTTGATGGCCCACCTCCCAGTGTCGGAGTCCACGTCGAGGCGGGAGGCGAAACCCAGCGGTAGTTCTGATGGATCCCCGCCCGCAAAGGGCACGGTAAAGAGGTGGAAAGAACCGTGAGGATCGACACGGGGACTGCGGAAGATGATCGATCGGCCGTCCGGCATCCAGCCGACCACCTCGTCCCGAGCGGGATGCCAGGTCATGCGCTTCGGCTCACCCCCCTGGGTCGCAACGATGAAGACATCCAAATTTCCGTCGTACATGCCGGTGAAGGCGATCCATTGGCCGTCGGGTGAAAAGTGAGGGAAGTACTCTGGACCCGGATGAGTGGTCAACCGCCGGCTGGCGCTGCCGTCCACCGTGCAAGTCCAAAGGTCCGCCTCGGCGCAGAAAACGATCTGATCACCGTGGATGTCAGGGTAGCGGAAATAGGCCGGTTCGGCCTGCACCAAACCTGCGCCGACCACGCTGGTGAAAAGTACCAGGCCGGGGATGAAGCAGGTTATTCGTTCACGGAATTTCATGATGCTCCTTTCGTGACAGCGTCGGGGCGAACGTTTTGACGAACCTTGCAATGGACATTTGTCCAAGCATAGTGTTCGTGTCAGGGAAAACCGGACCGACCGGGCCCGATGAGGCTTACGCAGGTTGCCAGCTCAAACTCAAATAGCGATAGGAGTCGAATCGAAGTATTCATGCGCTCACCGACAGTTTTAGCAGAGTTACTCTGGGCCATACGTTTGAGCGGGGTGAGAGTTGCGCGGGAAGACGGATATGGCGACAGAATTATCCTATTGCCGTTCCAGGAGTGCTTGCCAGAAGCCGGCCAGCGACGATAGGATCGGACGTCCTGGGGCAGCGCCATCGCGAGGCTCCGCTGTCCGACCAACAGGCGGGGATCCACAATGACCTTCTGGCGCCGCTGGTTCACCATTTCTCGCCGTCCGCCCTCTCGACGAGGATCAATGGCGACCATCGTTCTGGCTCTCGGCACCTATCTCGCCGTCGGCGCCGGAATCACGGCACCGGGATGGGGAGCGACGACACATGGCCGCCCCCGGCTGGGTTTGGCGCTCAGTGGTGGGGGGGCCAAGGGACTGGCCCACATCGGTGCCATCGGTGTCTTCGAGGAGGCGGGCCTCTCCGCGGAAATCGTCACCGGCACCAGCATGGGCGCCGTGGTGGGCGCTCTCTATGCCCTGGGGTACAGTCCGGCAGCCATGGAATCGATCACGGTGGCCGTAGACTGGGGCGATATCTTCGACGACGTGCCGGATCGCTCCGTGCTGGCCATGGAGACGAAGCAGTTCGACAGCCGCTTCGTGCTGGCGTTGCCGGTCGCTAACTGGCGCCCCACCCTGCCCTCGGGTCTGATCTACGGCCAGAAGATCCAGTGGTTTTACACGGACCTCTACTGGCCGGCCCACGACGCGCGTGATTTCACGACCCTGCCGCGGTCGTTCGCCTGTGTGACCACCGACCTGAGCAATGGCAAAGCCGTACGTTTGCAGAGCGGTTATCTACCCGAGGCCGTACGGGCCAGCATGTCCATCCCCAGCGTGTTTCTTCCCATCACCATCGACGGGCGGGTTCTGGTGGACGGATTTGTCCGCCGCAACCTTCCGGTCGAGGATGCGCGGGCTCTTGGTGCCGACGTTGTCATTGCTGTCGACGTGGGGGCGCCCCTGAAGGATGCCCATCAATTCAAGAATCTTGTCGACGTCATGAACCAGACGGTTGCCTTCGCAGGCTACGAGGAGAACCAGCGGCAGTTGGCCTTATCCGACCTCGTGGTGACACCCCACTTCGATGGAATCACCGGCACGGATTACAACCGGGCCTATGAGATCATTCGTCTCGGGGAGGAGGCCGCCCGAGCGGTTTTGCCCGGTCTCCGTACCCTGGCCGATTCCCTGGCAACTCTGGGGTCCGTTCCGGAGGTCAGACAGCTCACCGCTCCCGATACACTGTCGATCTCGGAAATCGAGGTCGAGGGCCTCGTTCACGCCAGCGAGACCCAGCTTCTGTCTTATCTGGGCTTAAGCATTCCCGGGGCCATCACGAGGCGTCAGATCGACGACGGTATTCGGGAAGTGTACGGTTCGCTCAACTTCGAGTTGGTGACCTACAGGCTCCGGCAAACCTCGACGGGAACGATCCTGCAGATCCGGGTGAAGGAGCGGCAGCCGGACTACCTGCGCTTCGGATTCCGGTACGACACCATTGACAAGGCAGCCATCCTGCTGAATCTGAACCTGATGAACCGCTTGATCCAGGGTTCCCAGACCACTATCGAGGCGCGCCTGGGTGACATACAGGTCTTCAGATTGGAGTACTTCACTTACACCGGTATGGGACTGCGCCTCGGCGCCCGTCTCTTCGGGCATTTGCGTCTCGAAAACATGGTGGCCTGGGCCGATCCAGAATCTCTTTTGGATGTGCGGCGCCGCCAGGGTGCGGTGGATTTGATGCTGGGGACTCTCTATTCGTCGTGGTTTCTGGCGGGGGCCGGCATTGCGCAGGTCTGGGACAAGTACATGCCGACGGTCACGGAACAATCGGAGTTCGACAACTTCAAGGATTCGCACTTCGATACCAGGTTGTTCATGCGATTCGACACCCTCCCGCGGCTGGATTTTGCGGATCGTGGTTTGCTCATCGATCTCCTGTACCAGCGGTCCTGGAGAAACAGCGGTTGGGAGCCGTTCACCGTGAGCGAGACACGTGGCGAGATCTACGCACCGGTTTCAAGCCGCTGGAGTTTGGGATGCGAGTGGTTGATCGGCCATGCCGAAGGGGACGGCCTGCCCCCTGCACCTTGGTATTACCTGGCAAAAGGGAGGGAATTCTTGGGCTTCACCCGCGGTGAGTTGTTTGGTTATGCCATTCACAGTACACGAGTCCACGTGCAGTGGGAGCCCTCCCCACGGCGGTTTCTCCAGGTGGCGGGCCAGCTTGGCAACACATTCGACAGCTGGCCCAACCCCATTACCCTGGATATGTACGAATGGGGTTGGGGTCTGACCGGGGGGATGCTGACGCGCGCGGGTCCTCTTGAGTTGACCATCCACGACGGGCCGGATCGCCCGACCCGGTTCTTCTTCCGCTTCGGATACAACTTCTGATTCCCGTTTGAGTTCTGCAACTTTGAAGACTTCTGTTCGTAGAATCGAAAAGATCGTCTCACTTTTAAAACATCGCTTGTGATATCGCACGGCTCCATCGGGACCGGAATCGGTTTTGGCATGACTCTCGTACCTTCAGTGGTCACCCTTCGCCCGCGCAGGATTTCCTTATGAAGAGGACATATTCTCGTGGCTGGCCCGGCGCTTTCGGATTGCTGCCGGCGTATCTGGTTATGAGTATGGCGGCTGTCACCAACGGGCAAGACGATTTCACACCGGTCTATCACCCTCAGATGGAAGTTACCCGGGCAACCGGCGCCATCGCAATCGATGGTGAGTTGAACGACGCCGGCTGGGTTGGAGTGGCACGAGCTGATAACTTCGCCGAGCACCAACCCGGCGATCAGGTCAAACCGCCCGTGGACACCGTTGCTTATATCACCTACGACGACAAGCAGCTTTACGTGGCGTTCGTTTGCTACGACGACCCCCAGATGGTGCGAGCCTCTTTCACCCAGCGAGACCGGATCTGGAACGACGACTATGTCATTTTCTTGCTGGACACCTTCGCCCAGCAGAACTGGGCCTACGAGATCGCGGTGAATCCCTACGGTATTCAAGGCGATTTACTCTGGTCGGCGACCGGCGGTGAGGATATGGGATACGACGTCGTCTTCTACTCGGCGGGCAAGATCACCGATCGCGGCTACCAGGTGGAGATGGCTATTCCGTTCAGAAGTCTACGCTTTCCCTTTCAGACCGAGCAGGTGTGGCGCGTCGACTTCTGGCGGAACCACCCCCGTGAAGTGCGGGGCCAGTATTCCTGGGCGGCCTACGATCGCGACGACCCGTGCTGGCCGTGCCAGTGGGGAACTGTCACCGGCATCCGCGAGGTTCAACCGGGTAAAGGGCTGGAGTTGTTGCCGGCGGTCGTGGCAACCCAGGCTGGCTCGCGGTACGAGGACGGGATATTTCGTAACGGAGAAGTTGAGCCCGATTTTGGCATGAGCGCCAGATTTTCTCTCTCATCCAGTACCTCCCTCGAGGGTACCTACAACCCCGACTTCAGCCAGGTGGAATCGGACGCTGCCCAGATCGACGTGAATACAACCTTTGCCCTCTTCTATCCCGAGAAGCGGCCCTTCTTTCAGGAGGGCAGCGACATGTTCAATACTTCCTTCAACGCGGTCTACACCCGCTCCATCAACGATCCCGAGTACGCTTTGAAGGTCATTGGACGCACAGGCCAAACCAATCTCGCTATCCTGTCAGCCCGCGATGAGAACTCCCCCGTCATTGTTCCCTTCGAGGAGAGCAGCGAATTCGCAGCCGTGGGAAAAACCACCTCGAATATCATCCGACTGCAACGGACTTTCGGGGAGCAATCTTACTTCGGTGTGATCGGCACCGACCGCCGTTACGACAGCGGCGGTTCGGGTACGCTGGCAGGTGTCGACTGGCGTCTCCGGCTTTCCCAAAACTACCACATCGAAGCGCAAGTCCTGGCGAGCCACACTGTTGAGCCGAACGACACCACCTTGACGGCGGACTTCGAGACAGAGGTGTTCGATGGCGGTAGACACACAGCGGCCTTCGACGGTGAATCGTTTTGGGGACATGGAATTTACGGCAGCTTTACACGCAGCGCCCGCCACTGGAGTTTCGATCTGGATTACTGGGAGCGCAGTCCCACCCTCCGTGCCGACAACGGCTTCGAGCCGCGCAATGACCAAAAGCTGGGCCTGTTCTGGACGGGTTATACCATTTGGTTCGACGACGACAGTGTGATCGAGTGGGTGGAACCAAGCTTCAACCTCGGCCGGCAATGGAACTTCCGCAACATCAAGAAGGACGAGTGGATCAACGTCGATCTCGTAACCCGTCTCAAATGGGCCCAGACCCAGTTCCATGTTCAGTACTTGAACAGTAACGAGCTGTTCGGGGGTGTCCAATTCGAAAACATCTGGCAATGGCACTTCTGCATGAACAGCAACCCCGCCGATCTGTTGCAGTACGGCTTTGCTGTCAATTATGGGCATCGTATCGCGCGGCGGCACCTCGTGATGGGCGAGGAGAGAAGTTACTCCATCTGGGCCGATCTCAAACCGTGGGACCGCCTCCTGCTGGAGACTATCTTCAACTACATCGAGAGCGACGATGTCGCGACGGGGGAGGGGCTTTTTGCCGGATTTGTCACCCGCGGCAAGCTGAGCCTGCAGTTGACGCGAGAGCTGACACTGCGCCTGATTCTGCAGTACGACGACTTCGACGAAACCTGGGAGGCCGATCCGTTGATCACCTACCAGATCAATCCCTTCTCTATATTCTATGTGGGATCGACACGCGACTACGAATATCTGATTCCGGAGAATGAAGGGCCCAATAATTGGAAGCTGGCCGACCGCCAGTATTTCTTGAAGCTGCAGTACCTGTTCCAGCTGTGAAGTCAAAGCGATTATGCATGCCCGCTTTGCTCACTCCACTGCTACCGGCACCGGAGCGACCCGCCAGATCTCTTCACAATACTGGCGCATGGAACGGTCCGAGGAAAAAAAGCCGCACCGGGCGCAATTGAGGATGGACATCCGAGTCCATCTCTCCTGGTCGCGATAGGCGTGCGCCGCGGTTTTCTGACAGTCGAGGTAGGACTGGTAGTCCGCCAACAACAGGTACTCGTCACGCTCAAGAAGCGAATCTACAATGGGCTTGAACAGGGTCCGATCTCCGCCAGAGAAAATACCGGCGGCAATCCTGTCAATGGCTCGTTTCAGTTCGGCGTTGCCAGTGTAATATTTTTTCGGTTCGTATCCCTTCTCTTTCAAGGCGAACACTTCATCCGCCGTCAAACCGAACAGAAAGAAGTTATCCTCGCCGACACGCTCGCGAATCTCTATGTTGGCACCGTCGAGGGTGCCAGTCGTTACTGCGCCGTTGAGAGCGAACTTCATGTTTCCAGTCCCAGAGGCTTCCTTGCCGGCTAGCGAGATCTGTTCTGAGATGTCAGCCGCCGGGTAAATCTTTTCCCCCAAAGTGACGTTGAAGTTAGCCAAGAAGATGACCTTGAGCCTGTTGTGGACGTCGGGATCGTGATTGACGATATCGGCTACCGAATTGATGAGCTTGATGATGAGCTTGGCCATGTGATAACCGGGAGCCGCCTTGGCTCCGAAGATGAACGTTCTCGGTGTGATGTCGACAGTAGGATCGGCCTTGATCCGGTTGTACAAGGTGATGATGTGTAACACCTTTAGCAGTTGCCGCTTGTACTCGTGCAGCCGCTTGACCATCACGTCGAAAATGGAATCCGGATCGACTTCGATGCTATGATGTAACAAGATGTAAGCCGCTAGATCTTGTTTGTTCTCATTTTTGACCTGGCGCCAGGCTTGACAGAACTGGGAGTCTTCGATGAAAGGCGCCAACCGCTCGAGCTGATCGAGATCCTTCAGCCAATCCTCTCCAATCTTTTCATTGATGAGCCTCGCCAGACGCGGATTTGCCAACCTCATGAACCGTCGCGGCGTGACGCCGTTGGTCTTGTTGTTGAATTTCTCTGGCCACAACTCGTAGAAATCGCGCAGGAGACGCTCCTTGAGCAGCTTCGATTGCAGTTCCGCGACTCCGTTGACAGAGAAGCTTCCCACGCAAGCCAGATACGCCATGCGCACAAGTTTTTCTTTGCCTTCCTCGAAGATCGACATTCGCGCGACTCGTTCCTGATCACCAGGAAACTTGGTCTTCACCTCGGTCAAGAATTGAGCATTGATTTTCTGAATGATCTCCAAATGCCTTGGCAGTAAGTCCTTGAGGAGGCTGACTGGCCATTTCTCCAATGCTTCTGGCAGGAGCGTGTGCTGGGTTGAGGCAAACGTCTGCCGGGTGATTTTCCAAGCCCTCTTCCACTCAAGCTTGTGTTCGTCGATCAAGAGTCGCATCAACTCGGGTATGGCAATGATGGGGTGGGTGTCGTTGAGCTGAATGACCACATGACTCGGTAGTTCGTCCCAGTCGGTGTTCTTGATGTGAAACCGGCGCATGATGTCTTGTAGGGAACAGGCCACGAAGAAGTATTGCTGCCGGAGTCGAAGATCCTTGCCCTGGGGCGTGTTGTCGTTCGGGTAAAGAACCTTGGAAATATTTTCGGAGTGAACCTTTTGTTCGACTGCCCGTGCATAGTCCCCCACGTCGAAGAGCTTGAGATCGAATTCCTTGCTGGCCCGAGCCCGCCAGAGGCGTAGCATGTTGACGGTTCCGGTTTTGTAGCCGGGTACCATTGTGTGACACGGCTCTCCCATGACGCGTTCCTTGGGTAACCACCGGACTCGCTCTTGGTCGTCTTTGTCGCGGTATTTTTCTGTGTAACCGCCGAATTGGACCTCGACCATGTCGTCCGGTTGTGGGAACTCCCAGGGGTTACCGTAAAACAGCCATTCGTCAGGACATTCGACTTGCCAGCCGTCCTTGATGGTTTGCTTGAAAATCCCGAACTCGTAGCGAATACCGTAGCCGACGCAGGGGATGTCCAGGGTCGCCAACGAATCCAGGAAACAGGCTGCCAAACGCCCGAGGCCCCCGTTACCTAGGCCCGGTTCGACATCCAGAGCGATGAAATCGTCCAGGTTGAGGCCGTACTCGGTCAAAGCTTGCCGGGCCAGTTCCTCCGTCTGCGTGTAGAGCATGTTTTGCGTCAACTGCCGACCTAACAAGAACTCGGCCGAGAGGTAATAGACGAATTTCGGGTTTGCCTCGAAGTGGGTCTGAGCGGTCTTACGCCAGCGCTCGATGAGGTGATCACGGACAGTGTAGGCGAGAGTCATGAAAGCGTCGTAAGCGGAGGCGGACTGCATGGCCTGACCCCGGGTGAAATAAAGATTATCGACAAGGGCATTTTTAAATGCCGCCACGGTTTTACCGACGCGCGAACTCAGTATTGAGTCGTTGGTCACTAGGGGGGCCCCCTTCGTTTTGGTCACAGGCTATGGTATAATTCTCGAGTCGAGTTATGCTCATGTTAAGGCCAAATCGAGTTACTGTACAATAATGGTTCCCTTGCGGGCACTTCCCAAGTCTGCCATAATTTCGTTTGGCCACCTATTCGGCTTCCCCTTGCGGTTCGCGCCGGCTCCATTAAGTTCGGAAGCAATCATATTCAGACGATGAGGGGGAAAAACCGATGCATCGTCTCAGTCAAGTGCGATTCAGAGCTGTGGCAGCATTGGCTGTAACAGTTCTGGTTTTGCTTTTTGCCTGTCCAAGTTGCTCTCGTAAATCCGGTTCACCCGAGGACAAACCTAACACAGGCCAACAAACCGCAGAACAGCAAGCTGTCAGCTCTCAGGTGCGTCAGGACGATGGGAGCCGTCGTGAGGGTGGGCCGCTGAATTTGATTCTCCTGAGCCTCGATACGACCCGTAAGGATCGGCTTTCCTGCTACGGATTTTCAAAGGAAACGACGCCGAATTTGGATCGAATCGCGGCGGAGGGAATTCTCTTCGAACAGCCCTATACTCCAGTCCCAATTACCTTGCCGGCACATGCATCGATGTTGACGGGCCTCTACCCGTACCAACACGGGGTGCGAAACAACGGGACTTATGTTCTTGCCGCCGAGCACATCACCCTCGCCGAACTCTTGAAGGAACGCGGTTACGAGACGGGGGCAATTCTCGGTGCATTTCCGGTCGACCACCGCTTCGGTCTGGCGCAGGGTTTCGACCATTACGACGACCTCTTTCCCGGGGGCAGCAGGCATCGGGAAGGGAAATTCACCGAACGCAGTGCAGAAGAAGTGACTCGTCTGGCTCTGGAATGGGTGGATGAACGTCGCGACCGCCCCTTTTTCTTGTGGGCTCATTACTTCGATCCCCATGCTCCCTACAAACCGCCCGAACCGTATCGGAGTCGCTTTGAGAATGACCGCTACAGTGGTGAGATTGCCTACATGGACGATGCGATTGGAAAGCTTTTCGAAAGGCTTCGCTCGTGGGATCTACTTGAGCGGACGGTGATTGTGATCGCCGGGGATCATGGGGAGAGCTTGGGTGAGCATGATGAGCTAACGCATACGATCTTCATCTACGGGTCAACCCAACGGATCCCTCTGATTTTCCGTTTCCCGCAGGGTGAACCATTTTCAGACAACATGTGGCGAGGCCATCGGATCCAGGGTTTGGTGAACCTGGTGGATATTTTCCCCACCGCTTGGGACGCGCTGGGGTTGCCCTCAGAGACGCTTCCCAATATGGCCGGAATGAATCTGCTGCCTACCATTCAAGGTCAGCAGGCCGGACACGATTGGGTCTATCACGAGAGTTTGGTCCCGGATCTGGAATATGGCGCGAGTGAATTGCGAGGTCTCCAAGTTGCGCGTTGGAAATATATACGGGCCCCGAAACCCGAGTTGTACGACCTGGAAAACGATCCGGACGAGCTGGTCAATCTTGCAAAAAAAGGCAAAACCCGACTGCAGTCGCTCGAAGATAAACTCGCGGCCATTCTCAGTGACGAGTCGGGAATGGATTCGCAACACCCTATGGATGAGGAGACAATAAAAAAATTGCGGAGCCTCGGTTATGTAGCTGGCAGCGGCGTCAAGGCCGGCGCAACCGGCCAGAAGCTGGATCCTAAGGACATGAAAGGTATCCCCATGACTGTTGCCAGGGTTGAGGCCCTGGCTGACCAGCATTTGGAGGCTAAGGCGCTTGTACTGCTCGACTCGCTCCTTAGTGAACATCCTGAAGTCAAAAGGGCACAGCTGTTACGTGGTGTTTATCTGCTCCGTTTGGGGAGGAGTGACGAAGCTATCGAAACCCTCGATCGCGCGATTGCCGGCTGTCAAGGATGTCCGGATGAACCCGTGTTGATGAAAGAGCGGGCCATGGCGAGTCTCAAATCGGGAAATCTCGACGACGCTTTGAGACGAACACAAATCCTTTTAGAAAAGAATGCAGAAGACGAAGGGCTTCATATCATTTTGGGTGAGATATTACAGGCGAAAAGGGATTGGGATGGGGCACGAGAGGCATTCCTCATCGAGACGGAGCTCTTCCCTTCTGATACTAAGCCATGGATGAAGGTGGCTTCCCTCGAGAAGATTCGGAAGCGCCCCCAGGAAGCCGAAAAGGCTGTTCGTAAGGCCCTCGCCATAAATCCGAAAAACAGTGATGCTTTGGTCATGTTGAGCGAAATTTTGAGCAGTACGGGAAGAGAGCAAGAGGCGAAAACTATTCTAAATCAAGTAGTTAAGGAAGACCCCACCCACCCGGGAGCCTACTTTGTCAAAGGGATGGTTCTCGTTAAAGAGGGGAGGGAAAACGAAGCCATCCAGCAATTTCGGACGGCTGTCGATTTGCAACCGAATAATCCATACACGCTCTTCCAGTTGGGCCAGCTGCTCATGAAAAAGGGTCAGTATGACCAAGCCTTGGACAATTTCGAGGCCGCCGTCGCAACAAATCAGGCTTCCCAAGAAGTATATGCGAACATTGGCTTAGTATACGCTCGCACAGGCCGTTATCAGGATGCTATTGCCGAGTGGGAGAAAGCAATCGAGATGGATCCCCAAGGTTCTGCGGTACCCACGATCCGGCAGAACATCCGCATCGCCCAGGAGCAACTGCGATCCTCGTCCGGACAACGCAATAACTAGGGGCTAACTCAAGAACAAATCCTTCACCATCTGAATGGTTGTGTCCCGGCTGATCTTCGCGATGGCGTCGGTTAGCTTGATATCCTTCGGACACGCTTCGATACAGTTCTGCGCATTGCCGCAGTCGGTGATCCCGCCCACACCCATCAACGAGTGCAGTCTTGCAGCTTTGTAGTACTTACCGGTCGGATGATTGCTGAACAACCAAGCCTGGCCGATGGGGGCTGGGCCGACGAACTTGGATTTGGAATTGTACTGGGGACAAACCTCCATACAACAGCCGCAGGTCATGCAACGGGCGAAATTGTAATTGTGTTCCCAGGCTTGGGGGCTGATCCGCGGAGCGTGCACGTGAATGTCGTAACCGCCGTCGATGTCGACCCAGGCATGCACTTGGCGCAAGGCGTCGAACATGGGTTGACGGTTCACCATTAGGTCACGGATCACTTGAAACTTGGACATGGGCTCCAAGACGATGGGCTGCTCGAGCTGGTCGACCAAGGCCGAACAGGCTTGCCGCACTTGACCATTGATGATCATGGTGCAGGCGCCACATACCTCTTCCATGCAGCCGACCTCGTAAACCACCGGTGCTACCCGCTCACCTTTGATATTGACCGGTTTCTCGCGTAACGCCATCAGCAAGGAAATGACGTTATGTTGGGGCCGGTAGGGAAGTTCGAATTCCTCCCAGTACGGCTTGGCGTCCGGCTGGTCCTGACGCTTGACCTTCAGACGGATCACATCAGGCATCGGCAATCCTCCCGGGCTCTCTGTCGTCTCGTCTATCGGTAGTCCCGTGGTTGTTCCACGGGCAGCATGCTCGTGTCCACTTTCTCGTAACTGATCTGCGGTCCGCTTTCACTGTGTTCGGCCACGGTGGTCTTGAGCCAGGTTTCGTTGTTGGCTTTCCACTTGGCCCGATATTCCTCGAATTCTGGATCACCAGGGAATTTACCCTCCGGAATGGACATCTCGAACTCCGGTTTCCAATGGCTGCCGCGGCACTCATCTCGCAATCGGGCGCCCTTGGCGATCACTTCCGCCAGGATGATCATGTCGTGCACTTGGCGGGTGTAGGTCAGCGGAAGATTGGTCCAGCCGCGGGTGTCGTCGAGGTTGATGTTTTGGAATCTCGCCTTGAGTTCTTGCAGGCCGTCGAGCGCGGCATCCAGGCCCTCATTGCTACGGATTATGGAAACCTTGTCACGCATCAATTCCCCGAGTTCGCGGTGCAGGATGTAAGGATTTTCGTCGCCCTTGCCGGCGAGGATGTCTTGATTGATGCCATCCTGTCGGTTTTTTTCCTTGCTGAAGATTTCCTCAGGTACGTTCTCGACACTATCGGTCAAGCCCTTAACGTAGGCAGCAACGCTCTCTCCAACGACACGTCCGCTGTAAGAGGCTGAAAGTAAGGAATTGGCACCGAGGCGATTGGCGCCATGATAAGTGCCGTCGCACTCACCGCAGGAGAAAAGACCAGGAATGCTGCACTGGTGATTGCGCGGGCTGGGTTGTTTCAACGCGTTGGTCTCGGGATCCTTCTCGAAATCTACCCATAGGCCGCCCATGCTGTAGTGCACGGCGGGATAAATCATCATGGGAATTTGGGTCGGATCGGAACCGGCGAATTTCTCATAGATCTCCATGATTCCGCCTAAGCGGCTGCGCAAGAATTTGGAGTCGAGATGGGTCAGATCCAGATAAACCAGGTCCCCCCCGCCGATCCCCATACCCAGTTCCTTGCAAACCTTGTAGAGGGCTCGTGAGGCCACATCCCGCGGCACCGTGTTGCCGTAAGCCGGATACCACTCCTCCAGAAAGTACCAGCGCTCACCCTCGGGAATGGTCAAAGGATCGCGAGTGTCCCCTTTCTGTTTGGGAACCCAGATCCGGCCGCCCTCGCCACGCGCGGCCTCACTCATCAACCGGTTCTTGTCGTCACCCGGCATACCCGTGGGGTGAAACTGGATGAATTCACCGTTCATGAACTTGGCGCCTTGCTGATAGACGCGGCTGGCTGCAGCGCCAGTGCTATTGGTGGAGTTGGTGGACTTGCCATAGATCAATCCCAGACCACCAGTGGCCACGACCACCGCATCGGCCTTGAAAACACGTGTCTCCATGGTATGCAAGTTGATGGCGGTGATCCCGCGGCAGCGCCCCTGGCCGTCCATGATGATGCCAAGGAACTCCCACCACTCGAATTTTTCGACCAGGCCCGCTTCCTCGTGTTTCCGCACCTGCTCATCACACGCATAGAGCAGTTGTTGACCAGTCGTGGCACCAGCGAAACAAGTCCGCTTGTTCTTGACCCCTCCGAATAACCGCAGATCCATGATCCCTTCCGGGGTACGGCTCCAGGTGACGCCCATGCGGTCGAAGGTGCGGATCAAGCCCGGTGCATCCTCACACATGGACAAGACCGGTGGTTGATTGGCCAGGTATGCACCACCCTTGATAGTGTCCACGAAGTGCTGCCAGGTGGAGTCCTTTTGTCCCTTGGTGTCGAGGCAGGCGTTGATTCCACCCTGAGCGCAGGCCGAGTGACTGCGCTTTACTTGAAAGAGGGAGAAGAGTTTGACGTGATTGCCGGCTTCCGCAATCCGGATGGTGGCCCACAAACCGCCCAGGCCGCCACCGATAACGATGATCTGCGGCTTCTTGATTGCCATCTCGAGGCTCCTCTCCGTGGCTAATTGGCCGGAGGGTTGAAACCGAACAGGGCGCCCATTCCGAGGGCGAACACGACAACGCCGATCCCAGCACAGACAACTGTAGAGATTTTCTGAGACCGAACTCCGATGGTGATTCCCCAGGTGATCAGCGCCAGCCAGATACCATTGGCGAAGTGAATGACTGACGCGGCGATGCCGATGCCGTACCAAATTTGCAGCCAGGTCGAGCTGAAGACAGTGATCATTTTTTCGTAGAGATCTTCCTTGGGCAGGTTGCCAAGCAGGACCTGAATGCGAGTTTCCCAAACATGGAGCAGGATGAAGACGAAAGCTATCGCACCAGTGATGCGCTGAAGAACGTACATCCAGTTACGAAAATATCCGTACTGGCTGACATTGGAGCGGCTTTGCCACCAGATGATCAAGCCATAGATACCGTGGAACAAAATCGGCAAGGCGATGAAGAGAATCTCCATGACGGTAACGAAGCGCATATTTTCGATTTTGAGGACCACGTGTTCGGTGAAGTATTCAGCACCGCGATGGGCGAGGGAGTTTTCCCAGAGATGAAAGCAGAGAAACGCGCCGATGGGGACAATGCCGAGCAGGCTATGAAGTTTGCGTAGGGCGAAGTGGCGGTCGATGGGGGGAGCTGTCATCAGCATCTCCTTTGCAGGCAGGCTGGTCGCAACAAAGAGGATGGGAAAAAATTCCGGGGACAAACCTCCGCTAGAGGGAACATAATCACCGAAAATGGGGTTGAACAGGAAAAACCAACCCGGGTCACGCGTGGCAGTTTAAATGCGGAAACAGTCTTTTTTCAATAACGTAAAAAAATAGAGAAGAGACTTGATCCGAGCTACTAAAACGCGTTACCGTTATTATGGATGTTCACTGGGACAACTCCCTGTATTGCCGCCCCTGATCGGCCTTTCGTCTGAAACGACCCCTGAGCTTTTCGGCCCGGCTAGGATCGGCTCATGCCGCGAGCCGCAAGGGCCATGCACCAGGCTGTGTCCTCGGTGCCCGAGAAAGGAGCAGGCTCATGAATATTTATGCGACTGGCCGGTATCTCTTGGCTGGGATGGGTTTCGTCATTCTGGTCTTGATGGCTGGGGCGCCGGCTTCGGCTCAACATGGTTCTATGAGTGAGGTGTTGCTCGAAGGGGGCGTTGCCGAACCGCGCGGCGATTTGGCGGACAGCTGGTATTCTCCGACCGGGAGGGGGTTCGGCGCCGAGACGGGATACGAGGTGGGATTTCGTTTCCGTTATTTTGCCACGCCTGCGGTGGCCTTGTCTCCCTCATTCCACTTTGTCGACTTTGCTAATTTTATGAGTGTCGACAACGATGGTTACGGCTTCGAGGTCCAAACTTCCATTCTTCGGTATTCCATGGATATGCAGCTTTTCATGGGGACCAACTATGCCAAGTTGCGGCCGTTCTTTTCTGTTGGCGCCGTGCTCAACAACAATCGTTATCGAGATTTCACCGAATTCGATAATTCCGACTACAAGGCTAACGTCTACAGCTTGGGTGGCGCCGCTGGCGGTGGCTTTCGAGCAGGCATCTTCGAGATCAGTGTCATCTACAATTTCAACCGCTTCACAACCGTACGCTTGGACCCCGATGGATTGAAGAGGACTTACAACTGGGATTATCTATCGGTCATGGCCGGGTTTTCATTCCCAACCTATTGAGGTTCCCGGAAGGGATACCGTACTCGCGGGACAGAATCAGCGATAAAACAAGCCGGCGCCCCACGAAGGGCGCCGGCTGCTCATTGTCCCCAGAGAGCTGGCTAGAAAACGAGTTGTGGTTTCCCGGGTTTGCCGGGCGGGCCAAGCTGGGGCGAATAGGGATCAGATGGGTCCGAGAAGGGGCCCGTCCTGTCCTGCGCATCGACGCCGGCCACTCGGATCTGGTGCGTATCGCCAATAGTCGCACTCAACGTGTAGGAGTTGCTAGTGGCTGTGGCGATCTGAACAAAGGGACCGCCGTTGACCGAGTGCTCCACGACGTAATAAACGACTGGCGACCCATCGGTCGGAGGTGTCCAGTTGTAGGTCACGTCTTCTGTGGTTTGCGCCGCTGCTGGAGAAACAAGGGCGAGAAATGCGAGGGCAACCCAAGGGATTGCCTTAAGATTCTTTCTGAGGTGCGTCATAAGCATCGGCCTTCCGCTGGAATGGTTGTGCAGCCACAGCGAGCTGTGGCACTCAGCAAATCTCGGTTGCCAAATCCACCTTCGAGCAAGCGGAGTGCCATGAAAGTATTGCATCTCTCTCCGGAAGGCAACTACGTCCTGTAATAAGGCTTGGCGGTTCCTTTTTTCGGGTGTGGAAAGTGGGGCCGGAAGGGTTCGCCTACCGTAAGCTGCAAACTGCAAGAAGATGTGCAAGAATGCAGTCGATACAGCAGGATTTTAATCCCCATCTCGAAAATTCCTTGTAGTAACTCACGATTCCTCAAATGGTTGTAAGTGGTCTCATATGGTGGTAGTTGGCTTTAGAGAGCCTGTCAATTCTTGCGGCCAGACCGTGGATGAGTTTCTTTGACGGACGGCATTTTTTACCTCACATTTGCGAGGAGAAACCAAGTTTACCTAGGGAGTCTTCTTGACGAGCACTCAGCGATTTCCTGTCATTTTTTGAGGAGTTGAGATGAATCACGAAACACTCCAGCTTTGGCCGGAACTCCAGTGGATAGAGGACGCGGAGCTTCGCGAGGCAACAGCTCTGACCTGGGAACTTGCCCTCCAAGAGAGTGACTTGACCCCGGCGGATTTACAGAGAATCCCCTTCACCCTGTTAGTGCCGGATTTGAAAGTCAGTTTCATGGCTCATAAACGGTGTGTGGTTCATGTTGCCAAAGATGCCGCCGAAAAAATGATCGAGTTTTTTGGTGACGAGCTACCCGTGGACAAAGACACAGTCATCGCCGGTGCGATTCTGGCAGACGTGGGCAAGCTCCTCGAGTACACCATGAAGGGCGGCCATGCAGTCAAGAGTGAGACCGGCCGGTATTTAAGGCACCCGTTCACCGGAGTGAGCCTGGCCCAGAGTTGCGGCGTGCCGGCTAGGGTATGCCACATCATCGCTGCCCATGCCGGTGAGGGAGACATGGTCAAGAGAACCCCCGAAGCCTATATTGTTCACCACGCCGACTTTATGACATTCTTACCTTTCAAGAACCGTTGAATCGGCGTACCGAAGAATTTTGATAATGGCGGTTGACATCTGAGGATTGTGGATTATCTAAGTCGCTGGGAATCGGCGCGCCCAGTTCCCAGAGCAAGACTATCAAACCGCAAGAGGAGGAAGGCGCGATGGCTGACCCAAGCGACAAAGTAGGCGATAGCGTTGATGGGGCATGGTACGTGGATACCAATTGCATCGACTGTGATCTTTGCCGGCAGACGGCACCTGACAACTTCACCCGTAATGAAGATGAGGGCTACACTTACGTGAGCAAACAACCCGAGAACGATGAAGAGGAATCCAATATGCGGGACGCCATGGAGGAGTGCCCAGTCGAGGCTATTGGTGACGACGGCTGATCTGTGGTGACATTAAAGCGCGAAAGCCATAGAGGCCCGACCCGCCCGGATCGGGCCGTTGCCGTTTATGGTGATCTTTTCTTATATAGTCCCATGACTGGGGCCCCCAAACGCGGTTAGCGGGATCAGTAGCCGCAAAAATAGAGAAACTTTTTAGAAGCGTCTGTGTTGAAAAGGCCGGACGAAAATATTCGTGATTTGGAAAGGAGAAGCCATGCAGTCCATCATCGTCAAAGGTGCTCCCCTGAGATGGGTAGCCGTTTTGCTTCTCTTGGCTATCGGTTTCATTGGTGGCCTGACCGTAGCCGGTAGCGGTATCGGGAAGCCTCAAAGCGAAATTCAAGCCATGCTAGCCACTCCGGAAGCGGTCGCATCTCCCGGAAAAACCGAAGCGGCTTCTTACGCCGATGTTGCCGCTATCGTCATGCCCACGATCGTGAATATCTCCACTGACAAGGTCGTGGAGTCGGCCTGGCAGCATCCGTTCATGGACGATCCCTTCTTCCGGCGTTTCTTCGGCGTGCCGCGGGATAATGGCCAGGAGCGTGTCGAGCGATCCCTGGGATCGGGCATCGTCATTAGTGAAGATGGATACATTTTGACGAACAACCACGTGGTCGAACAAGCCAGTAAGATCATTGTCACCTTCGAGGGAAACCAGGAATACCAAGCCGAGGTCATCGGTACCGATCCCGAGACCGACGTGGCTCTGATCAAAATTGATGTCGAAGGATTACCATATGCCCACTTCGGTGATTCGGACAGACTCCGCATTGCCGAGCAGGTCATGGCCATCGGCAATCCGTTTGGACTGGGTCAAACAGTGACCATGGGTATCGTAAGTGCCTTGGGCCGCAGCATAGGTTTGATCGACTACGAGGACCTCATTCAGACCGATGCGACAATCAATCCTGGGAATTCCGGTGGCGCACTCATCAATATGAATGGTGAAGTAGTCGGAATGAATGCCGCCATTCTCAGCCGTTCCGGAGGTTCTCAGGGGATCGGTTTCGCCATTCCCAGCAACATGGCCAACCGGGTCGTGAAGTCGCTCCGCGAACACGGGAAAGTGGAACGAGCGTGGTTGGGTGTGACCATCCAGCCGGTTGACCAGAACATGGCTGACTATTACGGCCAGGATAAGCCGAGAGGTGTTCTGATTTCCACTGTGAACGAGGATACTCCTGCCGAAAAGGCCGGCCTGAGGGAACAGGACATCATCCTCTCGGTTGATGGGGAGGAAGTCAATACGGTCAGCAGGTTGCGCAACATCATCAGCCTGTCTCCTATCGGCGAGGCTGTGGAGCTGCAGATCATCCGCAATGGTAAGGAAAAACAGATCATGGTGACTTTGGACGAGCTGCCGGATGATCCCACTCGCATTGCTTCGAGCCGAGGATCCGATGCCGAGGACAATGAAGGTATCGAGGGCGTGACTGTTCGGGAACTGACTCCCCAACGCCGCCGCATGGCGGAAGTCCCCGACGATGTCGAGGGAGTCATCGTGGTCGAGGTCGATCGTCGCAGCAGTGCATCCCGTGAGGGGTTGGAAGTTGGTGACGTCATCCTCGAAATCAACAAGGAAGTTGTCCAAAGCCTCTCGGAATTCCGTAAGCAAGTCGCGGAAGATGAAGACAAGCCGGTCTTGTTGCGTGTCTACAAGCCACGGGCCGGGGGCCGGATCTTCATGGCCATACCCAGGTAGTAACGCTTGGGCTCGTGGCTCTGCAAACACATGACCTATCGAAAAAAACAGGGGCCCGAAAACACTTCTCGGGTCCCTTTTTATTACCCAGCGCTTTTTTTACCTGGGGTGATACCCCGAACCGTGACGACAATGATCCCGTTCGTCAGGTGGATTGGGCGGTGCCACGCACGACTTGGTGGTAGACGTCTTCCATCTTCTCCATCAGGGTTTCGAGGGTGAGGTGACGGAGGAAGTGTTCCTGACTGTGATTCCCCATTTCGTGACGTAATTCATGATCGGTAGCGAGCTGGAGAATTTTCGTGGATAACATGTCGGGATCTTCGGGTTTGATCAGGAATCCGTTGACGCCGTCACGTATCATATCGCCGAGATCTCCCACGTCACTGGCCACTACCGGCAGCCGCACCGCGAGGGCCTCGATGACCGAGAGGGGAAATGACTCGCCGCCAAGGTCACGGGATGGTTGTGCGAAGATATCGCAAGCCGAAAGAATGGCGGAGACTTCCGTACGGTGACCGGCAAAGGTCACGGCATTGGCGACGCCTCGCTCGCGAGCTTCGGCAGCGAGTGATTCCCGCAGCTCGCCGTCACCAACGATCAAGAAACGCGCCCGAGGTTGATCGTGCAGGATCTTGGGGACCGCTCGCAGTAGAAAAGTGTGTCCCTTGAATTCCGTCAACCGCGAGAGGGTTCCAATGACGATGTGATGATCGTTGTAGCCGAACTCGGCACGGATTCTGGTGCGGAGTTCCGCTGAAAAAGCGACACTATCCCGTGGGATCCCGTTGTGGACCACTGTGGTCTTGCTTGGCGGGATGCCGTCTTCGTTCACGAGCACCTGCTGAGAAGCGTGGGATACTGGCAGAAAGTGGTGAATGAGGAAACGGTTGCGGATCCAGTGGGTCAGGTTGTGCTGAATCGACATGCAGGAGTGAACTGACGTGACACAGCGACTGCCCAGCTTCCGAGCAGCAAGGGCGCCGACGGTGCGATCGATATTCGAGTTGGTGTGGACGATGTCGATGCCGCGCTCACGTAGTCGGTTGACGATCAGACTGGCACAACCGAATTCTTTGAACTTGACCGCATAGGGCACTTCGATGGTCTCGAATAGTTCCACGCCTGACAGCTGTGCCAGTTCTGAGTTTTCCCTGGGTGCAATGATCACTTGGTGGCCCTGATCACGGAGGCCGCGGGCAAGGTAGAGAACAAATTTTTCGCCGCCCGCTACGCGGTGGGCGTCGTTTGTCAGGAGGATATTCATGGCATCAACGGTTTCTGCTCCCTTGGGAATACGGTGCAGACACTTTGCGTCAACTGACCGTGACACGCAACGGTGGTGTTACCGGGTGAGCCAGACTCTTTTGGGTTTTGTGCCAGCTCTGGATGAACTTGATGATGAAAAGATGTGAAATACGATATATAGTTCTGTAGATTCCGATCCCAAGCAGGGGTCAAACGCCGTTGCGGTTCCATCCAACCGATGTATATTGAGCCGGTTACCAGTTCGCGGGGGGATCGAACGACTCATCCTCGGCTACCGATCGGGGCCGGTTTTCGCCGGGAAACCTCTCCCCTCAAGGATTGTCGTATGCGGTCGACTTCAAGATGAGACGGGGACTTCCTGGCTGAGGAAGCCATTGTTTATCAGTTCCCCCTGCTTGCCACGTAAAAAGATGCGACATCGGTATCGGGGTCCGTTAGGGCGAGCACCAGAAGCCAGGAGAGCCTCTTCGGCCTGGTGAAAAGTACTGGGCCGAAGGAGAGAGGACTAGGGAATGGAAAACATGAAAGTCGCTATCCTCGCAGGGGGTAAGGGGACCCGACTGGCCGAGGAGACGGAGGTGCGGCCCAAGCCCATGGTGGAAATCGGCGGGAGGCCCATCCTTTGGCACATCATGAAAACTTATTCTTTTTACGGGTATAACGAATTCATCATCGCCACGGGGTACAAAGGTGAGTACATCAAGCGGTGGTTCCGTGACCACTGCGCCCTCGAGGGCGACATGACTTTCCATACGGGGACCGGCGAGGTGAAGATCTACGAGAACGACCGACCTAACTGGACCATTCACGTCGTGGACACGGGCATGGAGACTCAAACCGGCGGCCGAATCAAGCGTCTCGAGCCGTGGGTTGGCAATCAGACATTCATGCTAACTTGGGGGGACGGTGTCTCCGACGTGAACATTGAGGAACTGCTGGCGTTTCACCGCGCTCACGGTAAATTGGCGACCTTGACTTCCGTGCGGCCTCCGGCTCGGTATGGACATCTGGAATTCGAAGGGGATCAGGTCTGCAGATTTACTGAAAAGCCCCAAACCGCAGAGGGCTGGATCAACGGCGCATTCTTCGTTCTGGAACCGAAGGTGTTCGATTACATTGCCGGAGACAACATTCAGTTCGAGAAAGAACCAATGGAACAGCTCGCGGCAGAAGGTCAGCTGATGGCTTACCGCCACGACTCGTTCTGGCAATGCATGGACACGTTGCGGGAAAAGTACATCTTGGAAAACCTTTGGGACAAAGGTAAAGCACCCTGGAAAGTGTGGGATTGAGCCATGAAAGTATTAGTCACCGGTCACAGGGGATACATCGGAACGATCCTGGTACCATTGCTCCAGGAAGCCGGCCATGATGTCAACGGTTTGGACAGTGATTTGTTCGGGCGCTGCACCTTTACCGATCAGATCCCGGAAGTGCCAACAATCTTGAAGGACGTGCGTGATGTGACGCATACCGACGTTGAGGGAATTGAAGCCATCATCCACCTGGCGGGCCTATCCAACGATCCCCTGGGCGACTACAAACCTGAACTCACCTTCAATATCAATTACGAAGCGTCGGTTCATCTGGCCACTTTGGCCAAGGAGGTGGGCGTCGAGCGCTTTTTGTTTGCATCTTCCTGTAGCAATTACGGGGGTGCAGGCGAGGATTTTCTGGATGAGAACGCCGTCTTCAACCCCGTCACTCCCTATGGAGAATCCAAGGTCAAAGTCGAAGCGGCCTTGAATGAAATGGCGGACAAGAATTTCAGCCCCACTTACCTGCGAGCTTCTACTGCATATGGTGTATCCCCGCGATTGCGCTTCGACCTCGTCTTGAACAATCTGACCGCATGGGCGTTTACGACCGGGCAAGTTTATTTGAAGAGTGACGGAACCCCTTGGCGGCCCATTGTTCACGTCGAGGACATCTCCAGGGCTTATTTGGCGGTATTGGACGCGCCACGGGAAACTGTGCACAACGAGGCTTTCAACGTCGGAACTACCACGGAAAACTACCAGATCCGCGAGTTGGCAGAGATCGTGCACGACATCGTGCCCGATTGCCGAGTCGAATTCGCACCGGATGCGGGACCGGATAAACGCTGTTACAGAGTGGATTGCAACAGGATCTGCCGGACCCTCCACTCTTTCAAGCCTCAATGGACAGCGCGTCGTGGCGTCGAGGAACTGTATGAGGCTTATCGACGGATTGGGCTGACGCTGGAAGAATTCGAGGGGCCCAAGTACAAGCGCATCGATCACGTGAAGCAGCTCATCGCCCAGGGACACCTCGACGATTCCTTGCGCTGGCGAAGCCGCCAACAGGTTTGAGGCGGGCAGCGATCATGCTTGCGTTTCTGACAGGAGAATTCTGTTATGTCTACCACAATCACTGGTTGCCGTTCCTGCGGAAGCTCCAACTTCGAGGTTTTTTTGGATCTGGGTAACACGCCGCTGGCCGATCGACTCTTGAACGCAGAACAACTCACCGAGACCGAGCCTTCCTACCCATTGCAGGTCGCTTTCTGCCCTGGCTGTGGACTCGTGCAGATCCTCGAGACGGTGCCGCCGGCCATACTCTACGCTGACGCCTACCCCTATTACTCTTCGTTCTCCGATTACTTGCTCCAACATTCGCGGGATAATGTATTGGACCTGATCGAACGCCGCGGGCTCACCGATGCGAGCCTCGTTGTGGAACTAGCCAGTAACGATGGCTATCTCCTGAAAAATTATGTCGAGAATGGTATATCAGTCCTGGGAATCGACCCCGCCGAGGGACCGGCTCGAGCTGCTGAAAAAATTGGGGTACCGACGCTGATCGATTTCTTCACCTTCGAACTGGCCGAAAAGTTGAAAGTCGAGGGGAAAGCGGCTGACGTCATCCACGGCAACAACGTGCTGGCCCATGTCGAGGATCAGAACAAGTTCGTTGCGGGCATCGGACTGCTCATGAAAGAGAGTGGTGTAGCTGTTATCGAGGTGCCGTATCTTGTCGACCTGATCGACCATTGTGAATTCGACACAATATATCATGAGCATCACTGCTATTTCTCGGTGACCGCCTTGGACAATTTGTTCCGGCGGCACGGGTTGTTCTTGAACGACGTTCGACAACTTCCCATTCACGGGGGCTCGTTGCGGCTTTACGTGGAAAAGATGGAAAACGTCGGTCCCGAGGTGAAGAGGTTGCTCGCAGAGGAAAAACGCCGTGGTGTCGACAAGCTCGAGTTTTATCAAGAGTTCTCCGCCAGGGTTGGTCGATTGAAGGAGTCGCTGCACAGACTCTTACAAGATTTGAAGTCAGACGGGAAGAAATTGGCGGCTTACGGAGCGGCAGCCAAAGGAGCCACCTTGATCAACTACGTTGGCATCGGCACCGACCTCGTCGATTTCGTCGTGGATCGCAACGTGTTTAAGCAGGGTAAATACATGCCTGGCCAACACATTCCAATTTACGCCCCTGAAAAGATTATGGAAGAGATGCCTGACTATGTTTTGATGCTACCGTGGAATTTCGCCGACGAGATTCTGGCGCAACAGAAGACCTATCGTCAGCAAGGCGGCAAGTTCATCATCCCGGTACCCGAGCCCAAGATCGTCTGAGGGATCCACCCAGATAGATGGCAATCGCATCCGGATGGCGGGCTCGGGCCGAGCCAACCACGAAGAGAGGACTCGCACTCCATGGCAGCCGATCTAAACTGCCCGAACTGTGGCGCCAGAGGCTTGCGCATTTTTCACGATGCCCAAGCGGTCCCTTCGAATAGCTGTATCCTGCTGAAAAGCAGCGAGGAAGCGAAGGCTTACCCGCGAGGAAATATTGCCTTGGGTTTTTGCGCCAGTTGCGGATTCATCACCAACACGGCTTTCGAGGCTAAGTTGACTGAGTACTCGGACAGGTATGAGGAAACCCAAGGCTTCTCACCAACCTTCAGCAGTTTCCACAAGCAGTTGGCACAAAGATTGATCGATCGCTTCGACTTGCGTGACCGTGAAGTTCTGGAGATTGGTTGTGGTAAGGGTGAGTTCTTGATGCTTCTGTGTGAACTCGGAGGCAACAAGGGGGTCGGTTTCGATCCGGCCTATATCCCAGAGCGAAACGTGAGCCGTGCAGCGGATCGAGTCACATTCATTCGGGACTTTTACTCCGAGAAATATGCTGACACCAGTGCCGATTTCGTTTGTTGTAAGATGACCCTGGAGCACATTCATCCTACAGCCGATTTCATCGGTATGGTACGGCGAGCCATCGGTGATCGTCCCGAGACAGTCGTTTTCTTTCAGATTCCCGATGCAACCCGCATCATGCAGGACTGCGCCTTCGAAGATGTCTATTACGAGCACTGCTCCTATTTCAGTCCGTGCTCGCTCGGGCGGTTGTTTAGAGATAACGGCTTCGAGGTATTGGGCATGGACACGGAGTACGACGAGCAGTATTTGACCATCGAAGCCAGGCCTTGTCTGGGTGAAGTGCCCCAACCGGAGGACGACGAAGGTTTGGCCGAACTGACTGAAATGGTGGCGCGATTCAGGCCCAAATACGCAGAAAAAACAGCCTGGTGGCGGGATCGACTGTCAACCATGGCACGGGACGGACGGAAGGTCGTTTTATGGGGATCGGGTTCGAAGGGGGTCGCCTTCCTCTCGACGCTCGGGTTGGAGAACGAAGTCGCTTACGCGGTGGACATCAATCCCTATCGGCATGGATATTACATGCCCGGTTCCGGTTTGGAGATCGTCAGCCCGGAGTTCCTGCCGGAGTCCCAGCCTGATGTGGTGATTGTCATGAATGCCATTTACCGCCGTGAAATCAGTGAGCAGTTGCAAAGCCTGGGCCTCCAACCGGAAATCCTTACAGTTTGAGCCCCAGCTGGTGAGGGTGACCAGACAAGCATTTGACCTCCCACAGGAGAGGCCTTTCAGGAATAATCCGGGTAAGCTGGACGTGAAGACATGAAAATTCAACAATGTCCTGTTTGTGACTCTTTTGATATCGAAGACTTCCTGAAGATCAATCAGGTACCGGTCTACTGTAATGTGTTGTGGCCCACTCGGCAGCAGGCTCTCGTCGCGCCGCGGGGTGACCTGGCCCTGTGCTTCTGTCGGGCGTGCGGTCATGTTTTCAACCGGCAGTTCGACCCCGGCTTGGTAGATTACACCGCGGAATACGAGAATTCTCTCCACTACTCGCCAAAGTTTCGGGAGTATGCCGAATCTCTAGCGCAGGAGCTGATCGCCCGGCACGATCTGCACGGCAAGACCATCGTGGAGATCGCCTGCGGTAAGGGTGACTTCTTGAGGATGCTGTGCCAGCTGGGGGGTAACCAGGGTTACGGTTTCGATCCGAGCTACGAACCAGACCGGGATGAGGCGCCCTTACCGGAGCGGATCCAGTTTGTGCGCGATTATTACGGCCCGGCATTTACCAGCTACGAAGCGGACTTCATCTGTTGCCGGCACGCCCTGGAACACATCCCCCAGGCTACGACCTTTCTACGAGAATTACGCGCGAGCATTGGGGAGTGCAGTGAAACCGTGATTTTCTTCGAGGTCCCCAATTCACTGTATAGCCTCAGGGATTTGGGCATCTGGGATTTCATCTACGAGCATCCTTCCTATTTCTGCGCTGGCTCCTTGGCGCAGGCGTTTTCAAACGCAGGATTCGAGGTTTTGTCTACCCGCGAGGTTTACGGTGACCAGTTCCTTTGCATCGAGGTGCGACCGTGGCCAAAGAACGCTACGGAAACCACCCCGGCGCCGGAGAGTGAGGCGCAAGCCGGCGCTGAGGCTGTCGCAAGG
>Ga0209536_100002886_pt1 | contig 27874 bp, 35 predicted proteins | sample DeeMarSeWOR28_12_FD_187461 | JGI IMG/M metagenome (GOLD analysis project Ga0209536, IMG submission 187461) | Marine sediment microbial communities from White Oak River estuary, North Carolina - WOR-2-8_12 (SPAdes) (version 2) | ecosystem: Environmental > Aquatic > Marine > Intertidal zone >... | reverse complement strand
ATTTACCAGCACGCTCATGATGACTTACCTACTTCGGCAACAATTTTTTGTGCGGCATCGGTAAGATCATTTGCTGCTATCAGGTTAAGTCCGCTGTCGCTGAGTAACTGGCTGCCGCGCTCGGCATTGTTGCCTTCGAGACGAACTACAACCGGCACGTCGACATGCACCTCTTCAACTGCGCCGATAATACCTTCTGCAATCAGGTCGCATCGCACGATGCCGCCAAAGATATTCACCAGTATGCCTTTAACATTTTTATCCGAGAGTATGATTTTGAACGCTTCCGATACACGCTCTTTTGTTGCGCCGCCGCCAACGTCGAGAAAGTTGGCAGGCTCGCCACCACATAGCTTGATCAGGTCCATGGTCGCCATGGCCAGGCCTGCGCCATTGACCATGCAACCTATATCGCCATCCAGGGAAATATAATTAAGGTCCCATTCCTTGGCACGGTTTTCACGTTCGTCCTCCTGGGAGGTATCATGCATCTCCAGCAGATCGGGCTGTCTGTACAGGGCGTTGTCATCGACATTGATTTTTGCGTCCAGGCATAACAGATTGCCTTCAGCGGTTACCACCAGCGGATTTATTTCAACCAGGCTAAGGTCTTTTTCAACGAACATCTTCGCAAGCCCGGCAAGCATTTTTCCAAACTGCTTTATTTGCTCACCCTCTAGCCCCAGGCCAAATGCAAGCTCCCTGCCCTGGTATGGTTGCAGACCTGTCAACGGATTTACTGTTGTCCTGAGAATTTTTTCCGGCGTTTCGGCTGCCACTTTTTCAATCTCGACACCGCCTTCTGTAGATGCCATCAGCACGACTCGCCTCGACGAACGATCGATGACTGCACCGACATACAGTTCACGGGCGATATTGCAGGTTTCTTCTATTAATACCTGGTTGACCGGCTGACCATCACTGCCTGTCTGTATTGTCACCAGGCGTGTACCCAGCATACTGCCAACGGCATGAGTTAATGACTCGATGTCATTCACAAGTTTGACGCCACCGGCCTTGCCGCGACCGCCAGCGTGCACCTGCGCTTTGACAACCCAGTTGTCGCCTTCGAGTGCACTGGCAGCTGTTGCTGCATCTGCCGATGACTGCACCACCCGGTTATCGGGCACAGGCAAACCATATTTCCTGAAGATTTGTTTGGACTGAAATTCGTGTAGATTCATTGCTTTCCTTTTTTGTCATTTCGACCGCAGAGATAAATCTCCTCAGGCTGATTATACTGTGGCAAGATCTCTCACATCCGTTCGAGATGACGACGACAGCGTCGTCGTCAGTTTTTTACATGAATCGCCCGATTATGCACCGACAATGCCGCCTCATGTATTGACTCGGACAATGTCGGATGCGCGAACACTGTCAGCGCTATATCCTCGGCACTCGCACCCATTTCCATAGCTGTTACTGCCAGCGCAATCAGTTCGGATGCCTGCGCCGCACATATATGCACACCGAGAATACGGTCTGTTTCCTGATGTGCAACAATTTTTACCATGCCATCGGTTGCGCCTGCTGCTTTAGCACGGCCGCTGGCAGCCATCGGGAACGTACCAACATTAATCGGTATACCCGCGGAGTTACAGGCATGCTCTGTCTTACCCACCCATGCCACTTCCGGATGCGTGTATATCACCGATGGAATCAGATCATAATTAACTGCAGACTTCTGTCCCGCAATGCGCTCAGCAACCATGACAGCTTCTTCTGAACCCTTGTGCGCCAGCATTGGCCCCCGCACAACATCTCCGATTGCATAGATGCCGGGCACGCTCGTTTCACAGTAGCTGTTGACATGAATAAACTCACGTTCATCTATTTCAAGCGCCATTTCGTCGCCAAACAGATAATCACTGTTAGGTTTACGTCCAACAGCCACAACAAGTTTGTCGAATTTTATCTGTTGAGCTCCCCGCGTATCTTCATAAGTAACATGCACTTTTTTCTGCTTTACCGAAGTTGAAAGCAAGCGTGCATTGAGCCGTATATCAAGCCCCTGTTGCTGGTAGGATCTGAATGCGGCTCTCGATATCTGGCTGTCTGCTGCAGGCAGAAAAGTATCCATGCATTCAAGCAATACAACATCTGAACCCAGGCGCGACCAGACAGTGCCGAGTTCGAGCCCGATTGCACCTGCACCAATAACGCCGAGCGTCTTTGGAACCGTATCAAATTCCAGCGCACCTGCAGAATCGAAGATATAGCCATCTGTTTTAGGCGCACGTTCGAGTTTGATTGCAGATGAGCCTGTTGCAATGATGATGTTATCGGCCTCAAGTGTTTCTCTTGTATGAGGACTTCCGCGATCATAGACTTTTACGATCTTTCCGGGAGATAAACGCGCATGCCCATGGACACGTGTAATCTTGTTAATCTTGAACAAACTGTTGATGCCATTCGTAAGTTCATTAACAACCATGTTCTTGCGTGCCATCATTTGTTTTACATCAATACTGACGCCTTTTGCATTGATGCCATGCTCGGAAAAATCATTACGAGATGACGCAAACAAATGCGATGATTCAAGCAATGCTTTTGAAGGAATACAACCCACATTAAGACAGGTTCCTCCCAGTGTTGGCTCACCCTTGTTCAGCCATTCATCAACACAGGCCACGGTCAAACCCAGCTGCGCACAACGGATTGCAGCAACATAGCCAGCGGGGCCAGCCCCGATTACAACCACATCAAATCTTGTATTGCTCAATTTACACCTGTATCAATCAAAAATTACCCGGACAGCATTCTCATGCCACCTGCGGCTTAAACACCAATTAACATGCGCGAAGGCTCTTCAAGCATGTCTTTTATGGTCACCAGAAACTGAACCGCTTCCCGGCCATCAATAATTCTATGGTCATAAGACAAGGCCAGATACATCATAGGCAGTACCGTAACCTCGTCATCAACAACCATAGGCCTTTGCTTGATAGTATGCATGCCAAGAATACCGCTCTGTGGAGGATTTAGAATCGGCGTCGACAGCATCGATCCGAACACCCCGCCATTGGATATTGTAAAGGTGCCGCCAGTGATATCTTCAATCGACAGCTTATTATCGTTTGCCCTGGTGGCATAACTGATTATTGCCTGCTCTATTTGCGCCAGTGTCATATCTTCCGCGTTTCGCAATATCGGCACAACCAGGCCGCTCGGTCCTGAAACTGCAATACCGATATCGTAATAACCATGATATACAATGTCATTGCCGTCAATTGATGCATTGACTGCGGGAAATTTTTTCAACGCTTCGACCGAGGCTTTCACAAAAAACGACATGAAGCCAAGCTTGACACCATATTCTTTCTCGAACTGATCCTTGTATCTTGCACGCAACTCCATTACAGGCTTCATGTTAACTTCATTGAACGTCGTCAGAATCGCCGCATTATGCTGCGCCTCGAGCAGGCGCTCGGCAATACGCGCGCGTAAACGTGTCATGGTGACGCGTTTTTCGATACGCCCTTCTAGATTTACGGATTCAAACAATGGTAATTTTCCAGCCTTGCGTTCATAGGCCACAGCTTTAACCTGTTGCTTGTCAGATATTTGCGGCTGCGTCTGCGTATCCAGGTATTCGATCACATCTTCCTTGAGAATACGGCCGCCTTTGCCACTGCCATTTATTTGAGATGAATGAATATTTTTTTCTGCCATGAGTTTCCTGGCTGATGGACTGATGGCAACATCCTCTGATTGTTCAATTTCACGCTGTTCAGTCCGGGCCTGTTCGGCTTGCTGCCCTGCCTGTTGTTCTTGCTCAGGCTCCTGCTCCAGTTGTGCAGACTGCCCGGCAGCTGCAGCTGTATCATCGATTACCGCAAGCACCTGGTCAGCGGTAACTGTGTCTCCGACATTAAAGCGGATCTCCTTGATAATGCCGCTGCTGATTGCCGGCACTTCAAGTATCACCTTGTCAGTCTCAAGATCTACCAGCATTTCATCCTGCTTCACACTCTCACCGACCTGCTTGTGCCAGCCAGCTATGACGGCATCTGCGACAGACTCCGGTAACACCGGGACCTTGACTTCTACTGACATCGTTCAGCCTTCCTGTTCATTTTTTGTTTTTATCTCGATTAAAGTTTATCGCCCTGTCTACCAGATCACGCTGTTGAACAGCATGCAGTTTCGCAGAACCAACAGCTGGAGCCGACGAAGACTCCCGGCCAACATAATGAAGATTCCACCTGTCATTCAGCATTGCAGGAATACGCGGTTTTACAAAATCCCATGCACCCTGATTTTTCGGTTCTTCCTGTACCCATACAAGATCCCGGGTTTCAGTGTAGCATTTCAGCAAGGCATCGAGTTCCGGGCCCGGGAACGGGTACAATTGCTCTACGCGGACAATGGCAATGTCATTGCGCTTCTTGGCTCTGCGCTCGATCAATAGTTCATAATACACCTTGCCGCTGCAGAGAATGATATGTTTCACCTTTTCAGGATCAATGTCATCCACTTCAGGCAACACGCGCTGATAGAACCCACTGGCAAGGTCATCGAGAGAGCTGGTGCATTCTTTATGGCGAAGCAGACTCTTTGGCGTCATTACTATCAGGGGTTTTCTGCAATTGCGCACCATCTGCCTGCGCAGTAAATGGAATATTTGTGCCGGCGTACTCGGCACACAAACCTGCATATTATTTCCCGAACACAGTTGCAGAAAACGCTCAATGCGGGCAGATGAGTGCTCAGCACCCTGGCCTTCAAAACCATGTGGCAACAGCATCACCAGCCCGAGAGACTTGCCCCACTTATGTTCACCTGCAGATATAAACTGATCAATAACAACCTGCGCCCCATTGGCAAAGTCACCGAACTGGGCCTCCCATATCACCAGCACTTTCGGGTCTGCCGTTGAAAAACCACATTCAAATGCCAGCACGGCGAGTTCGGATAATAATGAATCGATTACCAGGAAATTATTCTTACCCTTGCCAATGCTGCGCAAAGGCACAAACGCGATACCGTCTTTCTGATTATGCAGAACGGCATGCCGATGAAAGAAAGTACCTCGGCCACTATCCTGGCCTGACATCCGCACAGGATAGCCTTCGTTCACCAGGGTGGCATAGGCCATGATTTCCGCATAACCCCAGTCAAGCGGCAAACCCCCGGCTGTCATGCGATGACGGTCATCCATAATCTTCTGCACCCTGCCCTGCAATTCAAAACCTTCAGGCAGTTGCTCCAGGGCTGCAGCCAGTTCCCGAATCGTATCTATTGGCACACCCGTTTCAACATCGTCAAGCAGCGATGCTGCGGTAAATTTCTTCCAGTCGAGGTGATCAGCGTCATCATGTACACCTTTGGGCAGCTTGTGCGGTAACACGCATTGTCCCGATTCCAGCGTTTTTCGCAGATTAATTACAACTTCTTCTGCCTGGTGCTGTCTCAGCACGCCTTCACTCACCAGTTTCTTTGCATAAATGGCGCGAGTGGTAGGCAGCCTGCGGATTTTTTTATACATCATCGGCTGCGTAGCCTTGGGTTCATCCGCTTCATTGTGACCATGGCGACGGTAGCAGACCATGTCGATAACGACACCTTTCTTGAATGCCATGCGATAGTCGATTGCAAGCCGGGTAACCGCAACCACTGCTTCCGGATCATCGCCATTGACATGAAAAATAGGCGCATCAACCATTTTTGCGACATCGGTACAATAGTGCGTTGAACGTGCATCTTTCTGATAACTGGTTGTAAAACCAATCTGGTTATTAATGATGATATGTATCGTGCCTTTTGTAGAGAAACCTCTTGATTGCGACATCTGCAGGGTCTCCATCACTACGCCCTGCCCGGCAAATGCAGCATCGCCATGAATCTGTACCGGTATCACCTCAACACCTTCAGCATCACCACGACGCCATTGACGCGCGCGTACCGAACCCTCCACTACGGGCCCAACGATCTCCAGGTGAGATGGATTAAAGGCCAGCGCCAGATGTACCGGGCCACCACGTGACTGCATGCTTGATGAAAAGCCCAGGTGGTATTTAACGTCGCCAGTCAGCTCTTTCACGTCCTTGGTGTACTCAAACTCCGAGAACAGCTCGGCCGGCGTTTTACCAAGAATATTCACCAGCACGTTCAGGCGGCCACGATGCGCCATACCTATAACAACTTCCTTAACACCCTGCGCACCGGCATGCATAACCAGCTCATCAAGCAAGGGGATTAATGACTCACCGCCCTCAAGTGAGAATCTTTTCTGACCTACGTACTTTGTATGCAAGTATTGTTCCAGGCCTTCCGCATTTGTCAGCTGCTGCAGGACGTTGATCTTTTCTTCAAAAGACAGATTTATTTTGCCTCTTGTCAGTTCGAGTCTTTGCTGTAACCAGCGCTTTTCAGCAGTCTCCATGATGTGCATATACTCTGCACCTATAGAACCACAGTAGGTCTCTCTTATCTTGCTGTATATCTCGCCCAGGGTTAATAATTCAGGCCCGGCCAAAGATCCGGTTTCGAAAACAGTATTTAAATCTGTCGGACCAAGCTGGTGATAGGAAAGGTCCAGTTCCGGCACCTCTGCCTTATGGCCGTTTCTTAGTGGATTTGTTTCGGCGTGCTGATGACCACGAAAACGGTAGGCATTGATCAACTGAAGAACATGAACCTGTTTACGCTCCAGCTCAATGTCATGACTTGGGGTTGCAGTTGGAACTGCATGATGCTCTTTGGCAATCGCCCTGAAGAAGTCCCTGACTTCAGCGTGAGACACTTCCCTGCCGCCGTTGCTGCCATTTCCTGATTTGACTTTGGGTAAACCGTCGAAAAACTTTCTCCACTCGGAATCGACAGTCTCCGGATTACTCAGGTAAGCCTCGTACAATGACTCCAGCCAGGCTGCACTGGCGCCGTTCAGCTGTGAACTTTTCCATAGTTCCTGCATGTCAGGTTTAATCGTATGGTTCATTCTGAATTTGTTGTTATATGCTTTGTCTCAATTGTAGATCTACATCTCACAACATGCCCGATTATCGGGCTATATTCACCGTAAATACAAAAAAACTTTACGCACTTGTACAATATACGCCAGGTTCTACACATGCTCAGAGAAATATCCATATTTCGCAACTACGGCGGCAGCGCAAATCGCAGGTCTTTCACAGATTCGGACATGGATCTTTACGTGTGGTTCAAGGATCAGGTGCCTGAACGTTTCCATTTAACCTACAACAAGCTGGGTAATTCCCGGTCGATCAGCTGGAACAACGAAACAGGATTCGAGCAGTGGCGCTTTGCCCAGGTCGAGGCTCTGGCAGCCATGCTGGGTTTCCCTGATATGCTCGATTTCTTCTACATGTATGACAAGGGCGATACCCATGCATCAAGGCTGGCTTACCAGTTCCTGCATGAAAGTGAAAAAATAGCGCCATGGCTGGCTGATTTTATCTATGCGCGCCTGCTTGAATACCCGGACCGTAACGCAATTCGTATAAATCAGGGTGCTGTTTCAAGAAGTTTCTGATGGGTAAGAACAAAGGTTCCGGCAGCCTGTTCCACTGAAACCATTGCCATTGCTCGCATTTATCCGGCTCCATTACCGTCAGTTCCCCTGAGTCGTATTCAGAAGTAACGAATAATGTCACGTAATGCTTATCCGCATCGATAAAGACATCGTTGGTGAATCCACCAGGTTTGATATTACGGATTTTAATTCCCGCCTCTTCCTCGACTTCCCGCCCTGCGCAGGCCTCTACAGTTTCACCAAATTCAAGGTGCCCGCCAGGAAACTGCCACGAATTTTCACTGTGGGCACTGATTCTCTTCCCCAGTAAAAGCCTGTCACCGTTCCAGACCATGACCCCTACACCGATATGCGGTCGTCTGTTCATTGGACTGTCGAAATAATGAATTCCAGCTCACTCATCGAAAATATGATCAGCTGCTTGAAGCAGTTCGCACACAGTTTCTGCCCGCCTTTTTCGCGTGATACATGGCGATATCAGCCGATGCAATCAGGGACTCGAGTGAATCACCCGGCCTGTAATCAGCAATACCGATAGACACAGTGACTTTCGGCAGTTCTTTTCCGTCAATTTCCCCCGGGCTGGCTTTGCTGACACGCTTACGCAAACGCTCCGCAATTGCAACAGCATTTTCGAGTGATGTTTCCGTTAGTAAAACACAGAACTCCTCACCACCAAAACGCGCAACAAGATCGTTGGGCCGCAATGGTTTTTTTATACTTTCCCCGACTGAAATCAGTACCCTGTCTCCAGCAAGATGACCATACTCATCATTGAAGTTTTTAAAGTGGTCAACATCAATCATCAACAGACATGTTGCAAGCCTGTCACGCGCGCTGCGGCGAATTTCGATGTTGAACATATCATCAAGCCACCCCCTGTTATGCAGCCCGGTGAGTGCATCGATGGTCGCAAATTGCTGATACTTGCGCTGCATTTCAAGACTGTCGGCAACGACAAGGTTACTGTAACGCACACGTTCGGACATAATGTATAGAAGATTTCGCGCAATCTCATGCGAGGCGCTCACCATGCGCCAGAGCACATCCTGCTCTATTTGCAGAACCTTTGAGGCTTCAGAAGCAAAAACCTGTACCAGGGGTAGTCGGCTGTCAAAAACCGACATCTCACCGACACATTCACCAGGTTCTATGGCAGTAAGAGGTATTTCTTCATCAGGACCGAGTCGAATGGCCAGGCGGCCTGATACGATCACATACAGGTAGTGGTTCACTACATCCGGTGAAAGCAGGGTTTCACCTTCAGCTATCCGTTTGTAGCTGCACTGAGACAATAATCGATCCATACCGGCTGAATTCAGATCCACATTTCTGAATAATTGCAGCCTCGAAAGCATCAACTTATCGTGTTTAACAGCAGTTACATTCATCGCTTTTTTTTATTCATTTTTACAGGCACTATGAATATACACGCTGGCGCCAGATTGCTGATTGTGTAACGTAGCGAACGATTATATCCATGTTTCCAGACCTTGCCTACGTATCGCAGACGGCTTGTAGTAATATCATCAATCATTCAGGCACTACAAAGGAGAGCACTTTGGCAGAGAACAATAATTTTACGATTCATGCACTGGAACTCGGCCCCATGGAGAATTTCATTTATCTGCTGCATGATCACAGCAGTGACACTGCTGCGATTGTAGATCCCGCCTGGGACGTAGAGGAAATGCTTGCTCTTGCAGACGAAAAAGGGATTCGGATCACGGATATACTGCTGACTCACAGTCATCACGACCACGTCAACGGTATAGAAACAGTTCTCGCCCATACCGATGCTCAAATACATCTACTCAAGACTGAAGCACGTTTCTGGGGGAAAAACCTGGTCAAACCGAAATTGCACCATGGTGGCGACACTATCAAAATCGGCGCAACAGACATCCGGGTGTTGCATACACCCGGGCATACACCCGGTTCAGCCTGTTACCACGCAGGCAGCGAGCTTATCGCCGGTGACACCCTGTTCGTGTTCGGTTGCGGGCGCTGCGACCTGCAGGGCGGTGATCCGGAAGAAATGTTTTCAACATTGAAGCGCATAAAATCCGAATTGCCGGGCGATACTATCCTTCATCCCGGGCATAATTACTCCCCTGCCCACCCGACAACCAGCATGGATGTACAATGCGAAGGTAATCCATTCCTGCATTTTGACGAGCAGCAAGATTTCATCGAATACAGAATGCATGTTCACGATCGCATCCGGAGCACCCCTTACGAGGCGGTTAGCAAAGAAGAAGCCCTGAAGTCTATCGGTCGATAGACAGTGTAGTGTCTCAGTTATACACAGAGCACAAGATGTAGTTTGCTCTATTTATAAACAATGGCTTAAGCTGCGAAGCTTGAATTTATTCTCAAGATAACTGTTGCAACCTATTGTAAATAAACAGATTATAAATAGAAGCAGGTCCTGGGTGGTTTTGCACCCTGCAATAGCTAACGACGACTATTAATTGCCTGATGAAAATTTATCCCCAGAGTTATCCACAGGCGATAAACAATCAGGCCTAACCAGCATCAGGTCTTCTCATGTCGCATAAGCAAACTAAATAACTGCATTCAGGCCAATAGCTGCACTATGCACAGATAAAAATCATTAGCCGCGAAATACGCAAAGGACGCAAAAAGATTTCTTTTTTCAACCGCTGAAAAGCGGAGGGAAATTGTGTTAGTACATTCAGGTGGGTTGAAACTTTTAGCTGGTCCACCCTGGAAGAATGATGGTTTTATCAAAAGCATTGGCGTGCTTTGCGTTGTTCGCGGCAAAACATGCCTGTTTGCAACATGTAGGTATATGATTTAGATGGTGTAAGTCATTTGAAATCTGACAACCACTGTCAGATCAAGCCTGGGCGACTACACCTGAAGGCCCTTCATGTGTGTTTCATTGATGCGTTTGAGCAGAAACTTGAATGGCAGCTCGGCAACATGATATTTCTCGACAATCGCCATAAACGGCAGGTCACCGGTGGCGAATTCATATTTGCCATCTTTCATTGACTGATACAGTTCCTTCAGGCTGTTCTCGAGTGGCCCGATGTACTCACTTGCAAACCATATGGTCCTCATCGAATTCGATGCACTGGTGAAGATCCCAGACATCATCGAGCGCCTGCTCAATCATATGTACGCATTCATCGCTGGAACGTACGCGAACAATTTTTGCATTCATATCAAAGTCTCTTAACTGCGTTTTCTGTTTTTTCTGCCCTGGTAACTACTGATCGACTGTACAATCCGATCGTACGGCAGCTTTTCGAGGCTGCCATACCCGGTTTCCGCCCGCTCAACCAGGGCGAAAATATCTTCTATCCTGTCCTGCTGTTCAAGGCTAAACAGCGCCTGTATTCCGCTCAAGCCACCCACCTGTACTCGTATTTCCGTATTATGGGGCAGTTTATTGCTCGTCTTCTGCAGTTTAAGTATAAATCGTGAATTTTCACGCAGCATTTCCAGAAGTTCACGGCATTTACCCGATAATTCCCTTGACTTGCATGCATAGCCCTCACGGTCAGCCAGACAGAAATGCCTGGAATAAGAACATTTAGCCTTATTGTTCGTCAGCGCTTTCTCAAACTCACAGCGAATACTGGCAATTTTGCTGTAAGTTGACTTGTATTCGTTTTCTTCCACAGCCTGTCAGGATCACTTTTCGTGTTCCATCAGTATCGGTTTTTCGCGGTGTTCGAGCAACTGTTCTTCGGCGGCCAGCTGGTTTTCGGCGAACATGACCTTGATAATCTCATTCGAACCCTCAGGCAACTCGGCCCTTTTATCCCGGGCAAATTGCTTGGCCTGTTTAAATGAATCCATCTCAGTGATGAGCTCAAGATTCTTAACAAGACTCATGCCTTCCTGGGAAGTCATTCGGTAAATAAAATATGGCATAGCTTAATAACCTAGTAATTTGGTAGACTATTATAACAAACTTGTTATATACGAACAGCCAGGCACTATTTCAATACCATGACTTCAGAATATTTATCAAAAGAGCACCAGATTATTGCAACCATGCGCAAAGTGCTCTCGAGCATCATCCGTGACACGACTCCACCACCCGGCAGACCTCACCCTCTCAGAGAAAGCACTATCGAGGATGTTAAGCATTGCTTCGCGCTGATAACCGCCCGCGAGCAGGAAATACACAAAGAGGCAGGTAAAGGCATGGACAAGCGCCCGCGATATGCCGATGAGCCAAAAACATCGCATGTGGTTGATTTTGTTAAACCGGACAAAAAGAAGTAAGCCCCCACCGGGTCGTTTATCTGCAAGTTCGGCTACACTATAAGGTATCTCGAAACACAGATACCGGTATGAGCGAACCCATCTTCGATATTGCGTTTTACGGCATCATTCAGCCTGGAATGGACAAGGAGGCGGCCATTAACAACATGGCGCAACTGTTCAAGACAACACCTGAAAAAGTCAGGCCTTTTTTTGCCGGCGGCCGCAAGGTCATAAAATCCAAAGTCAACGAGCAGACTGCAATCAAGTACAAGGCAGCGCTGGAAAAGGCCGGACTGGCCATCAAGATTGAAGCGCAGAGTTTAGCTGATATTGATGTCTCTAATCTCAGCGCGGCGCCAGTCGGCGCCGATGTACTGGAAAACCCGCCCGTGGTCGAGCCTCAAACCATAGACGATATCAGCAATATCACCATGGCCGAGGTCGGCGCCGATGTACTGGAAAACCCGCCCGTGGTCGAAGCCCAGCCCATCGGCGATATCAGCAATATCACCATGGCCGAAGTCGGCGCCGATGTACTGGAAAACCCGCCCGTGGTCGAAGCCCAGCCCATCGGTGATATCAGTGATATCACCATGGCCGAACCCGGGGCCGATATCATCGAGAATCCAGAACCGAAAGAAAAAGCACCGGTACCCGATACCAGCGGCCTGTCAACAAAAGACGAAAGATAATTTCACCGCAGTGACGCAGCGAAAACTTTAAAATATCATTTGCCGCAAAAAACGCGAAGAGCGCAAGGAAAAGCTTTATTATGGTTTTTAATTTTGCGCATTTTTGCGAGTTTTGCGGCAGAAAAATATTATTTCTCTGCGTCACTGCGGTGAAACAATCGTCTTTCCTGGTTACTTTGCAGCGAGACTACTCCGGCAACTTGTCGCGCAGTGCGTCCCGGTCAAACCACCACTGGTCAGCTGGGACAATCGCGCCAAGAACCAGCGCCAGCTTGGGCAGGAAGTCGGCAGGATCGTGTAAACGCAGTTTTTCCATCCAGGCGCTCAAGGCTTCCTGGTCTTCCACTTTCGAATGCGCCCTGGCCACATTTGCAACCATTTCATTAGTAAGAAACATCAGGCTTTCGCGCTGTTTTTCATCCGCGCGCAGGTCTGCGATGTAATGCGCAGTAATCGCCGCAACTGCGGCACCATCGGCTTTGGCAGGCGTTTCATCGATAATGTAACCCAGCATATTGATTGTGCGTTGCGGATCGATTGGATACGTAACCGCAAGCCAGACACCATGCGCCAGCGCCACCAGTGAGGCAGGCTGGTTTGTCTGGTAGAGCACATCGCAGGCTTCCACTGCTTCCTGCCAGCATTCGTTATCCAGGAATATGTCCAGTGCTGCGCGCGCAAGCTCCCATGCCTCATCGCCACGCGTAATACCTACCTTGGCTTCAGCAATATCCAGCTTCAGGCGGGCCCTGTCGAGATCAGGCGCATCAGCAGGCAGCGCTTTCAGCTCCTGCTCTTTTTGCACCAGATATTGCTGTATGTATTCCGCAGATGCCGCCGGGTCACTGCTATCGATTAATGTATTTTCGGGTTTGTTATCAGCCATTGGATTACCGTCATATTTTCGCTGGGGTGCTTTGTACTCAAAGATGCACAGTTTTGCAACCTGATAATTACATGGTTTTAAGCCGATTTTCCCGGCTTTGCCGCTTTCAATGCCAGATCCAGCCTGTCTTCATCAATTGGAAACTCGAGGGCTTCGAACACACTGAACTGGCTCAACAGCCTGTCAAACTGGTGCCGGTATTCCTTTTCATAAAACACGATCACGTTGGCGTCAGCCACGCCCTGCAAACTGGAAAAAACCGTTTCCAGACTGCTGGTGCGGTCGCGGAAATCAGACTGAAAATTGAATTCGGCAACGATAACCACGGGCTTATGTTTTCGAATCAGCTTCACCGCTTTGCGAACAGAATCCGTAGTGATAACTTCATAGCCGTTATTACGATATAGCCCTGAGAAATCAGGATAGCCGCCAAGCTCGATAATAGACAGGAGTACGGGTTTTGCGTTTACCATCTGATTTGTAACATTTTGCCCGGTGCTGCTAAAGTTGCAGCTATATTAAAACATCATCAGCACACATATGGCAGGAAAATTAAAAGAACCCAAGGTAATCACTGATTTCAATCAGCGCATCGTGTGCCTCTTACCGATCGGGTTTTATTTCAGTGATGAGCGCTGGGAGAAAATCTGGCAGCGCTTCGATGAAAAAGGCGACACCCTGTCCATGGCAGACCTGAAAAAACTGTTCCCGGATGAAGTGACTGTGCAGTCACCCGCTGAAGAGTCGGGTGAAACTTTCGATCACAAGAAAAAATAACCGGAGTCTAATCTGGCATACAGCGTCATATTTACCTATCCATGGTCATTTAATCGGTTGACCTGTACAAGTCATATATAAACCACAGGTATTAATCTCTCGCAGAGGTGATATGTGTTTTTTCAGGGGTGGTATCGCTCTATTCACCTTCCTCTGCGCTCCCTGCGCCTCTGCGAGAAAACAGCGTATTCTAACTAAAGCATCAGCTGATTATCCGCTTATACGAAAACCAGCAACAACTGTCACATCATCTCGGAACCAGTACATTTCATACAACAGAAGAGACATTTCACCTTTGTGTTGTTTGCGCCTTTGCGAGAAAAAAATACTACAAACCACTAAGCCAGGCCATTGTGCACTCGCTTTGTCTGTTGCTTACTGCTCAAGCTCTTCCGCTTTTGTCCTTTCGAGTTCGAGACGCTCCTGCTTTGCCTGTTTCCGTTCCAGCATCAGGCGCTGCCATTCAAGTTCAGCCTGCCGCTTTTCCTTTTCTATACGTTTTCGCTCATCAAGCAGTTTTTGTTCTTCAAGGCGTTGTTTCTCTGTCAGCTCTTCAGCTTTTCTGGTGGCTTGCAATGCTTCCTCGGCAGCGAGCTCTGCCGCAGCCCTGGCGGCTTTTTCCTGATTGGCCGCTTCAACTGCGGCCTGTTCTGCCTGGCTTCGCTGCTGTTGTTCCAGTCGTGCTTTTTCCAGCGCGGCTTCGCGTTCACGCTGCATGACTTCGGCCTGCTGACGCATACGCGCCATCTCCTGTTTCATGTTTTCGGCTTCAACCAGCCTGCCCCTGACATCGTCCGACATTTCAGGCTGTTGATAAAATAAAATTATTGCAACAGATAAAAACAGTGCAACAACAACCATCGCCACCAGCATAAACCAGTTGCTGATGCTTGCATTGCCAGGCTCCTCCTGCACAGGCTCTGACACTGAATCTATATCGGTACTGGCTTTATGCTCATGCCGGGACGCATATGTATCAACAGCGATAGTATCCTGGCCGGCATCTTCCTTACGGTTAGCATCCGCTTGCCGGCTATCGGGGCTGGTGAATGTTTCTGCAGTAGTGGTTTTGTTTGTTGAAAGGCCGCTTTGTTCAGCGTCTATTACCGCTTTATCTGAGGTCGTTACCTGTTGTACAGCCCGTACCGCTGTCTGACTTTCACTGGAAGGCGCCTTCGTTTGTTTTATTTCAGCAGCGTTGTTCTCAGCTGTTTTTTTTTCAGCCACCGGTTTCAAACCTTTCGTACCGCCGTCGGGATTTATCCACGGAAAATCGCCGTCATCGCCTTTAACAATTTTTTTACTTTTATCGACACTGGCCAATGGCAGGATGCTGCCCTGCATGCGCTCATTAACCATTTCCTCTACAAGGTCGACATCGACAGTTTTCTTCTGATCCGCAAAGCCGTAAACCAGTGCAGTATCACAAAGCAGGTTAATCAGGCGCGGGACGCCCCCGCTGTATTCGTGTATCAGGCGGCAGGCCTGAGGCGTAAAAATATCATCGCTAGCCCCTGCGGTGACCAGTCGATGCTGGATGTACGAGCTGGTCTCAGCTGAAGTCAGCGCATCGAGATGGTAATCCACCGATATTCGCTGAGCGAACTGCTTTAATTCCGGCCTCCGCAAGGTATCCTTCAGATCCGGCTGTCCTGAAAGTATCACCTGCAAAACCAGGTCTTTTTCCGAATTGATATTCGACAGCATACGCAGCTCTTCCAGCGTGGCGACCGGCATATTTTGTGCTTCATCTACGATCAATAACGTGGTTTTGTTTTTGGCATATTGCTCAAGCATGAAATCGACCAGGCGCTGATGCATTTCAACTTTACCCAGGCCGGGCTGATGTATGCCGTATGCTGACAGAATCCAATCCAGCAATTCACCGAAGGATTGATGTGTATTGGTGATCATGCCTACTGTAAAGTGATCTTCTATGGTGGCTAGCAACCTGCGCAGCAGTGTTGTTTTCCCGGCACCGATTTCACCGGTAATGACACAGAAACCGGCATTATTCATCAGCGCGTACTCGAGCAGAGTGAGCGCGATCCTGTGGTTCTTCCCCATATAGAGGAAGTCCGGATCCGGTAACATTGAAAACGGCTTGGTTTTCAAGCCATAGAATGATTCATACATAAGCGTTACTACTCTGAAAATCCATTTGCCATGCCGCAACCGAACTGGACTGCCGGCATTGATCGTCATCCTTTAATTTTCGGCCATACATATTCATATAATAGACTGACAGCAGAACGAATTGGAAACTTTTACCTTGAAAAACAAGCAACTTAGCCAGATGTGTCTGAACACCCGTCGATTTTTCCGGCAAATCGGCTGAAAAACCGGCAGGCCTCCCGACAGTCGTGCTAGGCGTAGTTGGCAAGCCGCACCGGTTGTCGCTTTGAACCCCAATCACCATGACCCTTTTCGAATACACCGGCGCATTGGGCGCCACACCGGGTACAATGGCCTTTCGCATCAAGATTCCATTCACCCAGTACATACCAGTCACGCTCGATCAGGCGCACTCCGCATGAGTGGCAGTAGGTGCTGTCACCTGCCTTGTCATGAACATTACCCGTGTACGCATAGCGCACGCCGTTTTTCATCGCAATTCCACGTGAACGCTTCAGGGTGGATAATGGTGTCCTGGGTGCATCCATCAGCTTGTAATCGGGATGAAATGCGGTGAAATGCATAGGCACATCCGGTCCCAGCTTGTCGACGACCCATTGCGTCATTTCCTCGATCTCCTTTTCGCTGTCGTTGTATCCGGGTATCAGCAGTGTTGTCAGCTCCATCCACACATCGGTTTCATGGTGTATATACTCGATGGTTTCCAGCACCGGCGCCAGGTGCGAACCCGTGACTTTCCAGTAAAAATCTTCAGTAAACGCCTTCAGATCAACATTGGCTGCATCCATATATTGAAAGAACTCCTTACGGGGTTCGGGACTGATATAGCCCGCAGTAACAGCGACTGATTTGATATTACGTTCGCTACAGGCTTTGGCCACATCAATGGCGTATTCATGAAATATCACGGGATCATTGTAGGTGTAGGCCACGCTGCGGCAGCCCAGTTCTTCAGCCGCACGCGCAATGGTCTCCGGATCGGCTTTGTCCATCAAGGTATCGAGTTGACGGGACTTGCTGATATCCCAGTTCTGGCAGAACTTGCAGGCCAGGTTACAGCCCGCGGTACCAAAGGAAAGCACCGGCGTGCCGGGTAAAAAATGATTCAGCGGTTTTTTCTCGATAGGATCAATGCAGTATCCACTGGAGCGTCCGTACGTTGTCAGCACCACCTGGTCCTTGACATTCGCGCGTACAAAACAAAGCCCGCGCTGGCCTTCGTGAAGCTTGCATTCGCGGGGACAGAGGTCACATTGAACCCGCCCGTCTTCAAGCTTGTGCCAGTAACGGGTCGGCACTACGCCGGGATCATCAAGTGAAATATTTTCGGCTGGAGTCGTCATAATATTCGTTACTATATATAGATATAAATAATTATCTAATGATAAAGATCAAGGAACAATTCGAAGTAAGTAATAAGTATATATTATCTATACAAACATCCCCTGAAGGCAGCATAATAATAAATAGAGGTGAGAAATGTCGAAAATACGCCCAGCTGCAGTTGCCGGACTGTTCTATCCGGCTGATGCGGCCCAGTTACATCGAGACATTCAGTCGATGCTATCTGTGGCTGAGCAATCTGAATCAGCACCCAAGGCATTGATTGTGCCACATGCCGGTTATATTTTTTCCGGTCCGGTTGCTGCGAGTGCCTTCGCGCAACTCAAAAACCACAGGCATACAGTAAAGCGCGTGATTGTGCTCGGCCCCTGCCACCGTGTGCCACTGCGCGGCCTGGCGACCAGCAGTGCTGATTATTTTGAAACCCCGCTCGGGTCCATAAGAATTGATCATGAGGCGATTAAGCAGATCATATCGCTTCCCCAGGTGGAAGAATTTGATTTAACACATCAACAGGAACACAGTCTCGAAGTGCAGCTGCCCTTTCTGCAGGAGGTCCTCGATGAATTCAGCCTGGTCCCGCTTGTTGTCGGCGACACCAGCGCTGAAGAAGTCAGCGAGGTTCTTGAAAGGCTCTGGGGTGGCGATGAAACCCTGATCGTGATCTCTTCCGACCTGAGCCATTACCATGACTACAATACCGCGCGGGCCATGGACAACGAGACCTGCATGGCAATCGAGGAAATGAACCCGGCGGCCATTCATTACGACCAGGCATGCGGACGCAACCCGGTAATCGGCCTGTTACTGGCTGCAAAAAAACATGGGCTCCATGTAACAACTCTTGATCTCCGCAACTCGGGTGACACCGCCGGTGATAAAAGCAGCGTGGTTGGCTACGGCGCATGGGCCCTGGGCTAGCCTGCAAACCATGTTAACTGAAGAAAACCGGCATTTATTGCGCGACCTCGCTTACCAGTCAATCAGGCATGGCCTGGAAACCGGTCAAGCGCTCGAAATCGATATTGCACAATACCCTGCTGAATTACAGACCAAAAAAGCCACCTTTGTTACCCTGCATCGCCACAAGGAATTACGCGGCTGCATCGGTATACTCAAGCCGGTTCGCCCCCTGGCTGAAGACGTGGCATACAATGCCTGGGCAGCGGCATTTTCAGACAGCCGGTTTATGCCCTTGAGTGCAGGCGAACTGGATGATCTCGATATTCACATTTCGATTCTCGGCGCACCCGAAGAAATGGACTTTACCTCTGAAGACGACCTGGTGAAACAGATCAGGCCAGGCATTGACGGCCTGATAATGGAAGAAGGTTTCAACAAAGGCACTTTTCTTCCGTCCGTGTGGGAATCGCTCACGGATTCACGCGAGTTTCTGCGTCACCTCAAGCAAAAAGCAGGGCTGCCGGCGAACTACTGGAGCGATAATATCAAGGTCAAGCGTTATACCGTCGAAGAATTCTGATGTCCCGGAAAGTCACGCGGAAAATAAATACCAGTCATTTTCATCCGGATTCTTGACATATTGTCCTGATTCATTATTTTATGTTTGAATAGCTTGTGTATTCCCAACATCACAAAATCATAATTATTTAATATCCCATACAAAGGAGAGACAGATGCCCGATTCATTCCCACACGCACCCGCTGACTGGAGCACTTCTGTGGCTGAAGCAGTAGCCAGCGAAAGCGGCCTTGAGCTCACAAATGATCATTGGCAGCTGGTACGTGCCCTGCAGGAATATTACGACAAGGCTGAACGGCCCACCCTGCGCCAGATTACAGACGCACTGGAGGAAAGCTTTCATTCGAAAGGCGGAATGAAATATCTTTATAAGATCATCCCCGGCGGCCCGGTCGCCCAGGGCTGCATACTGGCAGGACTGGATGTGCCCGCGGGCGCAGTCGACAAATCATTTGGCAGCGTTGCCTGAATCAGCCAGGCTCTGGCGACAAAGTCGCCAGAGCCTGACTTCAGCTGACTCAACTGGCGATCAGATACACACCTGCAAGCATCAGACCGCCAGCAAGAAATTGCTCGATACGGGCACGCTCATGGAACAGCAGTACGCTGTATAAAATACCAAATATCAAACTGGTACGTTTCACCGCGATCATGTACGCAACTTCTACATGCTGAATAGCAAAAAAGTGCGTTAACACCATCACACCCATAAACAGGCCAATGGCCAGATGCGGTGCTGGTTTTCGCCATAAAACATGTATGCGTGTTCCGGTGCCGATAGAAAACGCGATAATCACTGTAAAACCAATAACGACATAGTACAGCGTACCGAAAAACACTGGTGTGGTATAAGCCAGTGCACCCTTGCCCAGCACCGATGTCACGCTGTACAGAGCGGCCGTGATCAACATCAGACGCGGGCCGCGCTCGAAAACAATCGCACGGAACGGCGCCAGCACATCGAATCGTTCACCACGAGCATGCTCCAGGTTCAACAGCCATGCGCCGAACACCACCAGCAATATACCGATAAAGCCGATTAAGGAAACCTGTTCCTGCAGCAGCACATAACCGGTCAGGGTGTTGAATACAGGCGTAAATGCCAGGTATGGCAAAGTTAGCGACAGGGATGTGTCACGTATGGCCTGTGAGTACAGCAGCATGGCTGTTACTTCAAGCGGGATCAATGCTGCTGTCCAGTACCAGAATTCTGTGGCCAGCTCAGGCATGGGTTGCATTGCCAGCAGCGGCAACAACAGCAGACCCGGCATGCCGAAACGTATTATTACAAGCTCACGCGCATTATAGCCTTGCAGGTATTTCCGGGTGAGCGCATCTGCTGTCGCAATACAGAACGCAGATACCAGGGTTAATGGCAACCATTCCATTGATGTTCAGAAAAGCAGCTTATGCTGCGGGTTTAAGGTCCTGTTTCTCGCAGAGGCGCAGGGAGCGCAGAGAAAGACAAATAAAATGGTTTTTTTCCGGGCGCAATAAAACATGGGTCACCTCTGCGTTCTCTGCGCCTCTGCGCCTCTGCGAGAGTAAATATCTGTAGTTTCTATATAACCAGTCCCGGCGTACTGGCTAAATCATAGTGCCGGCTATTACAACACGGACTGCCAGATAAAATCCCGAGGTAACCAGCGGGTAATCATCAATGATACTTTTCGGTTGTTATATGACCCGGTTCGCGTCGCAGATGCTTGCGCATGTTCCTCGACTTTAGTAATTCCATGACATCCGTAATCATCGCTGAGTTGCCACACATCATCACATGAGAATCCTCTGGACTCATGCTGATACCAGCCTGCTGCTCCAGCTCACCACTCACAATCGCGTCAGTCACGCGCTTGTTTATTGCTCCTTCCATCTGTTCCCGCGTGACCAGGGGTATGAATGACAGCTGTTGACGATTTTTTTGACCGGCTTCGGCTATTGTATCCAGGTAAGCAAGCTCCTGCGCAGTTCTCACGGAGTAGACAAGCACGACTTTCTCAAACCTCTGCCAGGCTTGTTCGGTTTTCAAAATAGAAACGAAGGGCCCGACACCGGTACCCGTGGCAATCATCCACAGGTGCTTCGCAGCGGGCACCTCGTCAAGAGTCAAAAAACCGTAGGGATTTTTCGCAGTCTTGATAACATCGCCCGGCCGCAATGCTGCCAGCCTGGGCGTCAAGGGGCCTTCGGGGACGATATTAAAGAAAATCTCGAACTCGGGTTCACCTGGTGAATTAACCAGAGAATAGGGTCGGGCCACAATCTCGCCATCTAACTCCAGCGCCACCCGTACAAACTGTCCAGGCTTGAAATCCCCGATGGCCGCACTGAAGCGAAGCGAGAACAGGCGCTCTGTCCATTGCCTGTTTTCAGTAATCCTGCCTTCAATCCATTCAGGCATCAGAAAAAAACCCGTCATCTATCATCTAAATTCACCCACAAGCTGTTGACGCAACGCGCTACCTGTATGCTGGCCGTGAGTTAATCATATCATCGCATGTCACGTTAAAAACCATGATTCATTTATATATATAATGGCTCCTGGCCGGATCGAGTGGATCAGTATTCAAGTACTTGCCACCGGGGCTGCATATGATTGTCCGGCCCTCATCTGTGTGAACTTGCGGCACAGCTCAAGCTACGCGACAATATATGCATCTCTCCTGAACCCGTATGATGAAACAGTCATGAGCAATATGTTAGCCGTGCTATTGAACGGTATCGCACAACTCGAATATGACAGGGACAAAGCCCTGCCGCCTCACCAGGCTGCTTATCTCGACAAGATGGACACCAGAATGGACGCGGGTATTCTGGCCGACGATGCAACAATCGAGCATCCTGACATAAACCAGCGAGCCCGGTTCATTGCTGCAAACCTTGTTGGTGCAATGAAATCGAATGATGAAGAAATGACTGCCGCCATGTGTACATGGCTGGCCAACCGCTTGCCTGATCTTAAACAGGTCAAAATTGTTGAGGATGGCGACAGGGTTTCCATTGACCTGGTATTTGATGAAGATTACGGTAAACAGACCGCCGTTTCTTTCAGCAAGTTAAACTAAGCGTTAACCGAGACCTGCTATCAATATTCACCCGCAACTGCAAAACGATTGTCTGCTTATAGGTAAATTCCCATTAAGCTACCTGTTGCTGATGAAGGACTCAAATTACCCCTGGTTCATTCTGGTACCAGATCGTGATGATATCACCGAGATACACCAGCTCAACGAAACAGATCAGCAGCAACTCATATCAGAGTCATCGGCGCTCTCGAGTATTATCGGCAAACAGTTCAATGCCGACAAGATAAATATTGCCGCGCTTGGCAACCTTGTGCCCCAGTTACATATACACCACATTGTGCGTTACAAAAACGATGCTGCATGGCCGGCACCGGTATGGGGAAAACTTCCGGCAAAAGCATACACTGAAGAAGAGACAAACCAGGTAATCAACAGGCTCAGGTCGAGCTTGAGTGAAGACTTTAAATACCTGCTTTAGTATTTTGGAGCGTTATCTTGCCTGACCAGGATCAAATTGATGAATTGAAAGCGCAGTTGCTGAAACAGCAGGGCGCACTCATGGACCTGGAGCAAACCGGAACCGATGCCGCTGCTGTGGTTGAACTCGATCAAACACGTGTCGGCCGGCTCTCGCGCATGGATGCACTGCAGGATCAGGCCATGTCACAGGAAAGAGCTCGCAGGCGCGAGCTTCAACTAAAGAGGATTGCTGCTGCACTCAAGCGCATCGAAAGTGACGATTACGGGTATTGCACGGAATGTGGTGAGGATATCGCCTTCAGACGTCTCGTATTCGACCCGGCGACCACATTATGCATCGATTGCGCCAATGAAAAATCCTGAAAACAACTCACTCATTGAACCTATAAACTTTCAATGTGAGCAGCAGGTGCGCACTGCAACGGGTGATTTCATTCGGCGTGCCAGCCGGATCTATACTCACGACCTGCCCATGATCCCGATCCTGTTCGACCTCAAAGGCCGTGCAGCCGGTATGTACAGGGTGCACGGCCGTAGCCGCGTTATTCGTTACAACCCGTATTTGTTCGCCAAGTATTTTGATGACAACATCACCACAACCGTGCCCCACGAGGTGGCGCACTACGTCGTGGACATTCTGTATGGCGCACACAGGGTACGGCCTCACGGCGCCGAATGGCAGCAGGTCATGCTGGCACTGGGGACGGAACCCAGCGTAACAGGGAAGTATGATCTCTCCGGCATCCCGGTCCGCAGGCAACAGCGCCACAGCTATCAATGCGCATGCACCATGCACAGCATAAGCACAGCACGGCACAATAAAATTCAGCGCGGCAAAGCCCGGTATTATTGCCGTAACTGCAAATCACAGCTGACATCGGCCGGGGCTTAAAAATAATTCGACAAATTAACCCTTTTTCAATTTCCCTGCGTTTACACAGAAGAGAGCAAACAAAACGCAGGAGAATCCAATGTTCAACACTCATCTGTCAGTACCCCTGGTAGCCTTGACCACCGTTGCCACGATCACGCTCATGCTGGCTTGCACACCAACTCAACACACTGGACAGGCCAGCAGTTCAGCCCCGCCTGTTTTGCTCGAGACAAAAAACGAGCTTACTGAAAACGAACAGGATGCGCGTTTACGTGTCGATAGCGTTACACAATCCAAGGCCCGGGAGGTGGCGCACAAAAACAACGTTTCGAGAGCGGTTCCCTCTGTGTCATTGAGTGAAGATGCCGCCATGCCATCCAGCATGGCTTACGGATCGGCATCATCACTTCAACAGCTTAGAGCACCCGGCGAGCCGATCAACCGCGAGAACTATGCCCACTTCGATGACAACAGTGTAAAGCTGGTTGCAGAAGCACCTGTTTCAACATTCAGCATTGATGTGGATACCGGTGCATACAGCAATGTTCGCCGCATGTTGAACAACGGGCAGTTGCCGTTAGAAGATGCGGTCAGGGTTGAAGAACTGATCAACTATTTCTCATACGACTACCCTCTACCGAAAAACAGTAAAGAACCTTTCGCAGTTACAACCGAAATCGGTGTAACACCCTGGAACCCGGCTACGCATATCCTGCATATCGGCATCAAGGGTTACGACAAGCCCGGCGAGTCTCTGCCCGCATCCAACCTGGTGTTTCTTGTTGATGTATCAGGCTCGATGAAGTCAGCCGACAAGCTTGGACTGTTAAAGTCCTCACTCAAACTGCTCAGCAGGCAGATGCGCAGTGAAGACAGTATTTCAATCGTTGTTTATGCAGGCGCAAGCGGCGTGGTACTGGAACCCGTTGCCGGCAACGAAACGGCCAAAATCAGCCAGGCACTGGATGAACTCAGTGCGGGTGGGCGCACTAACGGGGCCGCCGGCATACGCACGGCTTATCAGCTGGCCGAACAGTCATTCATCAAGGACGGTATTAACCGTGTCATACTTGCTACCGATGGTGACTTCAATGTTGGCACAGTCAACTTTGAGGCCCTCAAGGACCTGATCGAGGAAAAACGCAAATCCGGCATTTCCCTGACCACGCTCGGGTTTGGTACAGGCAATTACAATGATCACCTGATGGAACAGCTGGCTGATGCCGGCAATGGCAATTACGCCTATATCGACACACTGAACGAAGCGCAGAAAGTACTCGTCGATGAAATCAGCTCGACACTCAACACCATCGCAAAAGATGTCAAGATCCAGCTCGAGTTCAATCCTGCCGTGGTGGCCGAATACAGGCTGATCGGATATGAGAACCGGGCGCTCAAGCGTGATGACTTCAACAACGATAAAATCGATGCCGGTGAAATTGGCGCGGGCCATACGGTAACCGCACTTTATGAAATCAGCATGGTCGATGGCAAAGGCAACCACATCGATCCGCTGCGATACTCACTGCCCCCCGATGCCGGTACACCCCATAAAGATGAAATCGCATTATTGCGCCTTCGATACAAGCAACCGGATTCGAATACCAGCGAGCTGATTGAGCGTCCGGTAAAAACAGCCGATATCGTAAACACGCTGGAAAATACCAGCGAACGCTTTCGCTTCTCGGCATCTGTCGCAGGATTCGGCCAGCTGCTTCGAGGCGGCAGATACACCGACAACTATCAATACGACGATGTTCTCGAGCTGGCGCGTAATGCTCGCGGACGCGATGCTTTTGGATATCGCGGTGAATTCATATCCCTGGTCAATCTTGCAAAATCACTGCAAACCACGCGCGTCAAAGGCTGAGCCAGTATTTTCAAATACAATACTGCTTATCTAACAACGACCCTTCTTCGCAATATGGAGAAGGGTCATTGCTGTCCCACATAATTCTTACCTACATGTTTTCTAACACTGCAATAACAGGAACCAAATGATTTTAAGCCGCAAATGAACATTAAAACCAGACATATAAAATATGTCATACCCGCGGACAAATATGCCTGGAGCATATTTGTCCGCGGGAATGACGTATATGTGGGACAGCAGTGGGAGAAGGGTCTGCTATTTAAAGTTATTGCAGAAATGCGTATGCTAGCCCGCATATTGCTTGAGAGCGTGCCCAAACCCACTAAAGTACATGAACGGGATTGAAATTCTTGTATATTAGAAAAGTACACGATGTACCCGACAACGCTATGCAATATGCGGGCTAACCCCCTATGGATGATGAAACTTCTGACGAGAATCTGATGCTGAACTACTGCAATGGTGATGCCGATGCCTTTGAAGTTCTGTACCAGCGGCATAAAGGCCCGCTATACCGGTTCATCCTGCGCCAGAGCGGGCAGGAGTTCGTGGAAGAGCTGTTCCAGGATATCTGGCTGAAAGTCATCAATTCACGCATGAGCTACCAGGTAAAATCCACGTTCAAAACATGGCTGTACCATATCGCGCGCAACCGCATAATCGACCACTATCGCAGACATAAGCTGCGTCCGCTTGAAACCGGTTGTGACAACTTGTCAGCCTTAAGCGGGTCCGAACGTAAACAGCCCGAGAACCAGCTCGAAGCAGGCAATCAACATGAATTGCTGATGCATGCGATTACAGAATTACCCCGCGATCAAAAAGAAGCCTTCCTGTTAAAAGAAGAAGCGGGACTCGACATCGAACAAATCGCAAACACCACGGGCGTAAGCTATGAGGCCGCAAAAAGCCGTTTGCGTTACGCCTACAAAAAACTAAGGGATCAACTGGAGTTTATTCATGAACACCGATGACGAAAAAATCTCCAGCCTTTACCACGAGGCAGACAGTCCCGCCCCTTCAAAAAGGCTTGATGACACCATCCTGGCTGCTTCTCGCGAAGCTGTTGGCACGCCCGCGGCAACAAGGGGGCCCTTTTCCGGAAACTGGCCTGCAGCGGTATCGATAGCTGCTGTTATAGTGATTACGATTATCCTCGTGCCAGTACTTCAACAGCAGGAGCAGCAGCAGTCATTGACACAGGCCACCAGCGAAACAGGCCGCTCACTCGATGCGCCTGACGAAACAGAGCTGAATGCATACAGACCCACTGAAGTGAAAAAGAAATCAGCCGATGCCCCGTCACCGGCAAGCGCACCAGTCATGCTGCTTGAAGAGAGCGACTTTTCTGGATCCCGGGCCATGCCGGCGCGCAACAGCGCAGGCTCCAGCGCCGCCACATCACCTGCAGCAGACGCAGCTTCACCTTCAGTGAAGGAGGAGGTGCACGTTGAATCAGATAGCTTCGACCCGGGGCGGTCCAGAATGCAGGCAGCCGACAGTGCACCCTTCGCCATACTTACACCGGAAATGTGGCAAGTGAAGATCTCCCGTTTAATCACCGAGGGTAAAATAGATGAAGCTCGAGCAGAAATTGAAAAGCTTGAAAAGCACTACCCTGAACATATAATCGACCCGAATTTACTGGAAAAACTTGAATAGCATTATGAGCAAACATATTTTCAACCTGCGCATGACAGTTGACTACGGACCCACTGAAAACGAAATTGCTTCACTCCAGGTAGATGTGCTGAATGAAAACGAATGGGAAACACTGGAGCTGAATACAACGACACCGGGCTTCCTGATCTTTGTCTATTCGATATTCACCTGCCAGCATATGTTCCTGCGGACCAATGCAACCGAACGCAAGCTCGCTTTCAAGTCTTCACGGGCGGAATTACTGGTTGAAACCAGTGAAGACTGGTTGCTGGAAAAAGTCTACGTGAAATTCATCGTCAAGCTGTCCGCTGGCGAAGCGAATGACGATGATACCGACTACATTGTTTCACGCATGCAACATTGCCCGGTATCAAAGAACCTGCCGCAGGGCATTGATATTGACACCAGTGTTGAGTTCTACAATGGATAACAACGAAACCGGCTCACACTGCGATCTCAGCCCACCTTCTTATGAAGGCGTTGAAATAGTGAACCTGCATCCCGAGCCGTCACCGTCTGATTACCTGCAGGCAATGGCCATTGCCAACAGCCTTGCCGACGAAAAACCTGAAGAGCATATGCTGCTGTCCTGGTATGACCGCGACCGTGATTTCGAATCGCCGCAGCATGCCAGCGAATGCCACGCCTTCAGCGCGGTACCCGGCTATGTGGATTACGGGCCCTACCATGGCGCTACACTGAAAATAGATATCGAAGACGGTCGCTTCGTGTTCTTTTATCTACCGGTCGACCTGGGTGATGAAGTAAAGGTAAAAACGCGGAGACACAGAGATATTAACCGCGAACGACGCGAAAGGCGCAAAGTTTTTTCGTGCAGGCGATGAGATGTGCAACATATGAGCGACCTTGCTGCTCAACATAAAATAACAATCACGTT
>Ga0209536_100002885_pt1 | contig 27882 bp, 27 predicted proteins | sample DeeMarSeWOR28_12_FD_187461 | JGI IMG/M metagenome (GOLD analysis project Ga0209536, IMG submission 187461) | Marine sediment microbial communities from White Oak River estuary, North Carolina - WOR-2-8_12 (SPAdes) (version 2) | ecosystem: Environmental > Aquatic > Marine > Intertidal zone >... | reverse complement strand
TGTCGTTTGCGGCTGACCACTGGCCGTCGCGGTGAAGGTGAGCGCAAGGCCGATCGCGACCAGTCGTAGCGGCATGGCGTGCCTCACCTTGTAGTGACCTGCCCCGGGTTCCGGGGACTAATGCAGCGTCCGGCCCGCGGTGCCACCCGGCCCAGGTTCCGGCTGCGCTTCTTTCGGTTCGGCCTCCACCGCCTCTTCAGCAACCTGCGGGGCTGCCTCTGCCGGGGTGTCGGCAGCTGCTTCCTCGTCCACGGCGAAGTCGCGCGGCGCCGGTGATTCCGGCTGTTCCTCGGCGATGGACTCGAGAATCGCTTTCGGCGCGAACGACAGCTTGACCTCTGCGGCGTCGCGGTCGCACAGGGAATCGGCGCCGCTCGCCATGTGCTCGTACAGGTCGCGATACTCGCGGCCGATAGCCCGGAAGTGCTCGGCTGTCTGCCCGAAATGCTGCGTGACCTTGCGCTGATACTCCTCGAATTCCTGCCGGACCTCGTCGGCCCTGGCCGTTTCGCCACGCGTGCGCAGCTGCGCAAGCCAGTAGCCAAGACCGGTGCCAATGGCCAGGAAACCGACGGCGCCCAGCACGATCAGTATCGTTTCACTCATGGATTGCCCTCCGCGAAGTGTTCCCCGATGGTAATGAATGTAGGTAAACAATGCTATTTCATCGCAGTGGCGCTTGTGGGAGCATCGAAAGGTCGCAGAAAGAACAGGGGAAGCCATCATGGGTTTTGCACTATCGGACATGACGCTGACGAGCTCCGCATTCCAGGACGGCGGGCCTGTCCCGACCCGGCACACCGGCGAAGGCGAAGACGTTTCGCCCGCGATGTCATGGAGCAAGGCGCCCGGGGGCACGCGCTCTTTTGCATTGATCTGCCACGATCCGGACGCGCCGCTGGTGTCGCCCGGCACTTACGGTTTCGTGCACTGGGTGCTCTACGGCATTCCGGGTTCGGTTTCAGAACTGCCCGAGGGCTGCGATGACTACGTCAAGGGCGTGAACAATTTCGGTAAAGCCGGTTACGGCGGACCGATGCCGCCCGAAGGTCACGGCACCCACCATTACTTCTTCTGGCTGCTGGCCCTGGACTCGGAGCCGGATTTGCCGGCGGGCCTCTCGATGTGGGAATTACTCGAGAGAATCGAGCCCAACGTCATCGGCGCGAACCGCCTGGTCGGGACCTACGCCAGGTCGTAAAGGGACACCGGCAGCGCCCGGCCGAAGGAGAAAATCCGGGCGCTGCCGATGCTTCGGGGAACCTCAGGAGTGCTTGCCCAGCTTCCGGTTGACCTCGTCGAGTAACGAATCGATCTCGCGCTGCCGGCCTTCGTCGGCCAGTGGGCGGTCCGGCCGTTGCGGCGCATTCTTCGCCTTCAGCAGGGCTGTCTTCGCTGCCTCGTACTCCTTCTGCTCGAGCAGGAACTCGCCGTAGAAGTAGTTCGGGTCGATGCCGTCGGGGTTCTGCTGCACCGCCTTCTCGAGGTACTCGCGGGCAAGCGACTTGTCGCCGAAGCCGATGAGCCCGCCCGGGACCTTGGAATAAAGGGTGCCGAGACTCGTGTAGACGGAGCCGTCGAGCACGGTCGGGTCGAGCGCTTCAGCCTGCATAAGCACCTGCCGCGCTTCCTTCGCCAGCGACATTGCACCGAACGGACCTTTCACGCCGGCATACGTGCTGGCGACGATGCCCTGCCACACGAGCGCTTCGGCCCGGCCGGGATTGGCGGCGGCGAATGATCGTGCGTCCTCCAGCAACGACTCGAATGCCTGCTTCTGCGCGCTTCCGCTCGTGTTGTAGTTGGCTTCGGCCCAGCGGTGCTGGATATCGTGCAGGGTACTGTCGAAGGCATCGCCGTCGGCGGCCATCGTTGGCACCGACGCCGTGCCGGCCAGCAAAGCCACCGCGAATAAAAAAAGAATCCTGTTCATCATTTCACTCCATTCGAAATTGCATGTGCTTCGTCGCTTACCCGGGAACCGTTCAGCAAGCGGCGTTGTTTTTTCAGAGACCGGTCCACCAGGCCCGGCAAGAGGGCATTGATCTTGACGAACAGGCGCTCGGGCCAGCCGATGAATCGTTCGTTCCGCGTGCCGCTGATCGCATCCACTACGTGCCTTGCAACCACGGACGTGTCATCGGTCCTGACGCCGGTCAGTTCGTTTATTTCGCGCAGCAGGGAATCGTTCATGTCGGTGTCCGTGCTGCGGGGTGCCACGTACACGACCCGGACCGGGCTGCCGTCGAGTTCGCGACGCAGGGCCTCACTGAAGCCGTGCATGCCGAACTTGCTGCTGCAGTAGGCCACCTGGCCCGGCAGGCCGATCGACCCGACTATCGAACCCACGTTCAGCACCATCGCTTTCCGTTGCCGCTGCAAAAGCGGCAGGAGCTTGTGCGTAAGCAGCATGGGCGCGAGCAGGTTGATGTTCACGACCGCTTCCAGGTCCTTGTCCGACTGCCGGTCGAACAGGTCGAAGCGATTGATACCCGCATTGTTGATGAGGACGTTGATGCCGCCCTGGAATTCCTGTGCCGCCGCTACTACGCGGTGCCGCCCCTCTTCGGTGGCCAGGTCCGCCGCGACCAACTCGACAGTGGTGCCGAATCGCGCCAGCCGGGTTCGCAGCGCGTTCAGCCGGCTCGCGTCTCTCGCTACGAGCAGCAGGTTGGCGCCGCGCGTCGCGAGCAAGGCCGCGGTCTGCGCGCCGATTCCGCCCGTCGCGCCCGTCAGCAGCACGTTCATCGTGCCGCCCTTCATGCGACCTGCCTCAGGTCGCTGCGTTTCCCGGCTGCGAACCGGTCGGGCAGCTCGCGGAAGATATTCGCGTAGAGGTAGTAAAAGCGCTTCGCGCAATGCGTGATGGTTGCGTGATCCTTCGGGGCCTCGAATCGATTCATGAGGCCTTCGAGAAACTGCACGTGTTTCATGTCGATGCTGCCATGCGAGAGCAGGTAGCTGAAGGCCTCTTTCGGCAGCTCGAGGGACTGCTGCAGCGTGTTCGCAGCCTGCGTTGCCAGCGCGACGCTGGTCCCTTCGAGCACGTAGACCATGCCGAAGAAGCCCACCGGGTCGCGACGCTGGATCGTGTCCCACGCATAGCTGACCATGAGCTCGGTGGCGCGAGAGGGTTCATCGTTGCTGATGAGGTCCGCGTTAGCGCCGCAGGCGCGGATGTCGTTGAGGATCCACTTCTCGTGGCCGTACTCGTCATCGATGTAATGGGCGACGGCACCTCGCAGCCACTCCTGGTCGTCACCGAGGCGGCTGCCGCAGGCCATCAGCAACGGTACCGTTTCCTTGACGTGGAAGTAGGCCTCCTTCAGGAATGCAACGTACTGCGCGCGCGTGATGTCGCCGCGCAGCGCATCCACGATGATCGGTGACGAGAACAGGTAGTCGCGCTCCATTGCTACCGTTTCTGCGAGGGATTCAAACAGTTTCATGAGTCGTCCTTTTTTCATTGGTCAAGCGGTGTGGTCGCGAGCCGTGCCCGCCGGTAGCCGACGAGGAATCCTCGGCGACGATGTATCGCAGCGCGATGGCTTCGCGACGCGGCTTCCCGGTTTCCGTGAGCAGGCCGTTGGCAACGGCAAACGGCTCGTCGGCGACGACGAAGTCCGCCACTCGGGCATAGTCGGGAAGACTGCGGTTCGCGCTCAGAATTGCTGCGGCAATGGCCTTCGGGGTGACCGCGGCATCGGCCGGGCAGACGATGGCGGTGTTGAACGGCTGCGCCTCACCGAACACGCAGGCCTGCGCGATTTCGGGCTGGTGCAGGAGCTCGGCCTCCGGCCATTCCGGCGAGACATTGCGGCCGAAACTCGTAATGAAGACGTTCTTCCTGCGTCCGGTCACGTACAGGAAACCGTCGTCGTCGAGGTGCCCGAGGTCACCCGTCGCCACGGTCGTGCCGCCGTGTTCGTCGTCGCCCAGGTACCCCAGCATCGACTGGTTCTCGACGAGGATCTCACCGTCCGTGCTGATGTGCACGTTCACGCCGTCGAGCGGCTTGCCGACACTCCCCTGGCGCACCGCGCCAGGCCGGTTGAGCGCCACGACCGACGCACATTCCGAAAGGCCGTAGCCCTGGAACGCCGGGATACCCGCGGCTGTCGCATCTTGCAGATCGGAGTCGGCAACACGCGCGCCGCCCACCGCGACGAACTTCAGTGACGACTTGCCAGCGTCAGCGGCCGTCGCGGCTGTCAGTTCGCGCAACAGCTGCGGCTGCAGTATCAGGCTTTCCGCAGCGACGGAATCGATGGTCTGTTTGAAGCGGCCGACGTCGATACGGCTGGAGCCGTACAGGCCGAGAACGCCCAGCGAAGGAACGTGCACGGTCGTGCCGAGCATCAGTGGCACATACACGCCCGCGACATTCTCCAGCAGCGTCGCGAGCGGCATGACACAAAGATGACGCGCGATGTCGATGTCCGAGAACGCGCCGCAGAGCCTCATGGCCACGTGGTCGAGCGTGTCGGCGGACAGGCAGACGCCCTTTGGCCGCCCTGTGCTGCCCGACGTGAACGTGACCTTTGCGGCTGCTTCGGAGTGCGGGTTGCCGCTGTCGACGCCCCCAGGTCGCTGTACCAGGCACAGGTTCCCAAAATCCTTTTTCTCGCGTTCGAACCCGGTGGCAAGCGGCAGGCGGCCGACCGATAGCTTGTCGAGTATCACGGTATCCATCGAGCTGGCCTCGATGACGTGATGCAGCTGCGATTCGCTGAAGTACGGTGGTAACGGGACGAGTGTCGTGCCGTTGCTGAGCGCCGCGAGGTCCGCGACTATCCAGTCAATGCCGTTGTCCGCCAGCAGTCCGGCCGTTCGGCAACATTGTGCCTCCAGTGAGGCTGCAAACCGGTCGACCTGCAGGATCAGCTCTGCGTAGGTGAGCGCGGCATTGCCGTCATGCAAAGCCGTTCGGCCAGGCGTTGCCTGCGCTTGCATGCGCAATGCGGAAATAATGCCGGACATGGTCAGAACGCGACTGCGGCGGTACGGGGTGCGGCACACCAGCGGCCCTGCGGGTCGTCCAGCTTGCCCAGAATCACGACCGGGTCGAAGTCGTAGTAGCGGCCCCAGCGGTCGGCGGAGCGGCGCACCCGGGCTTCGTCCGCCCGCGCGAGCGGCAAACCGTGGAAGCCGATCCGCGCCAGCAGCGCCCGGATCCTGTCGGTGCCCGTGAAGCACACCCAGTCAAAACCGTTGTCCGTCAGGAACGGTACGAGATCACGGAAGAAACTCGTGACGATGTCGCGGTCGTCGACGACAAACTGCCCTACTTCAGCGATGCGATCACGGGCTACCGGCGTTCCGGACGCTCCGCCGACAAGGGACTCGACGGGTGCGTTCAGGTAGCTTTCCAGGAACAGCGGGCCGTCGGAGGCACGGCGTATACCGATAACGCCCGTCGCGCCGCTGGCGTGCCGGTAGTGTGCAAAACGCGGCATGAAGCCTTCGATGCAGGCGTCGAAGTGCATCCCGAAACCCGACCGGATGCGGGCTTCGAGCAGGGCGCGCTCGTCCGAATCGTGGTCCACGATGCAAAATGTATTGCGGGTAGGCATTGTGCATCCCTGCAGGACCGGCGGTGCCGGTATGGTCAATTCCGTTTGCTGCATGTCTGGATTCTCCGGGTCGTCTGCGGTCATTGACCGCGTTTGAGCCGGTTAGATGGCGGACTCCGGAAAATCCTTCGGTCGAATCGGCGGCGGCGGGTAACATTGCGGCGAAGGATTTCCGGCGAATTCGACTCTAATGAACGTACAGCCCCCTACGGGAACTCCATGGTGAATCAGGAACGACCCCAGATAGAGCAGGACCGATCGCTCGCCCGCCGCGTGGCGGGCGGCGATCAGGGAGCGTTCGACGAGTTCTTCAGGGAGTACTTCCCGCGGCTGTTCCGGTTCACGCTGACCCGGGTCGACAACGACCCCGCGACCGCCGAGGAGATCGTGCAGCGCACGATGTGCATCGTCGTCAGGAAGATGGGCAGCTACCGGGGCGAAGCCCTGCTGTTCACGTGGCTGTGCCAGATCTGCCGCAACGAAATGCATGCGGTCTACCGCCAGCGCGGTGACGAGTTTCGCGCGGAGATTCCGATCGAGGACCACCCCGCCGTGCAGGCGGCGCTCGAGTCGATCGGCGGCGAGGATTTCCAGCCCGAGTCGATGCAGCGGCGTGACGAGATCGCCGGTTTCGTTCGTGCCACGCTGGAACACCTGCCGGCGAAGTACGCGATCGCACTGGAGATGAAGTACATCAACGGCAACAGCGTCGCCGAGATCGCGGAACGTCTCGGCGTCGGCGAGAAAGCAGCCGAGTCCGTCCTGAGCCGCGCGCGCAGCGCATTCAAGGACGGCTTCCGCTCACTTTGGGATTTTGAGCCGGGATTTGTCGTCGACTGAGCGACACAACCGGCACTGCGACAGCGCAAAGCGCGAGAAGATCAAGATGAACGACAAAACGAGTCAGGGTAATTCGACAGATCGCGACGACGAGACGATGCAGCGATTGTTGCGTCTCGCAGGTCCACGCGCGCCCGTACCGGAGGACATCGAGGCCCGCGTGTATGCGCGCGTGCACCGCGAGTGGCAGGCGAGTTCGCAGCCACCGGATGGCGCGCGCGTGTATCAGCACGTCCGCCGGGAATGGAAGAAAGATACGACGAGGCGTCGCTACCGGCGCTGGGTGCTGCCCGCCGCGCTGGCCGCCTCGCTCGTGCTTGCCGTGACGATGGTCCTGCAGCCGCCGCCGTCGGCACCGCAGAAGTTGGCGATCGGTACCGTGGCGAAGGCCGTCGCCGGCGGCGCAGGCGGGATCCTGCCCGCGGCCGGTCAGCCGGTCCACGCAGGCGACGTGCTTGCCACCGGGCCCGGCCAGAGGCTCAGCATTGTCATCAACAATGTCGAGTCGCTGCGGCTTGACGAGAACACGACCCTCGCCGTCGTGGCGAAAGACGAGTTCAGGCTGGATGCCGGTCAGGTCTACGCGGATACCGGTGACTTCATGTACCGTGACCGCGGCCTGGTCATCGATACCGCGATGGGATCCGTGACGGACGTCGGTACTCAGTTCGCTGTGCAGCTCGGCGCGGAGCGCCTGGACGTGGCCGTGAGAGAAGGCCGGGTCGACGTCAGCAGCGGTGCGGACGAATTCGTTGCCGTGGCTGGCGAACGGCTGCGCCTCGAGCAGGACGAAGCGACGGTCGACACCATCGAAACCCACGATCCGTTCTGGGACTGGACGGCGGCGCTCGCGCCGGTCTTCGAGATCGAGAACAAGTCCCTGCTCGACTTCCTGCGCTGGGCGGCTCGCGAGACCGGGCGGGAACTCGAGTTCGAGGACAACGAACTGCGCATGTCGGCGATGCGCACCGACCTGCACGGCTCGGTGGCGGACTTCGAACCGCTCGAAGCAGTGGAGTCGGTGCTCGCCACGACGCGTTTTCGCTATCGCATACTGGCAGACAGGATAATCATCGAGCGCTAACGCGTTGGCAGCCCGACAGGCTTGCTCTAAGATCGCGGCATGCGGTCTGCAATTTCTTGTTTCGCTGCGCTGGCCCTCGTTGTTCTTTTCCGGCTGGCCGCAGCGGACACCACCTGGGAAGGCAGGCAACTCTCCGAATATCTCGACTTCCTGAACGACCAGGGATCCCGGATTATCTACACGAGCGACCTGGTGGATCCCGGCATGGTGCTCCCGGACGAGCCGGATGGCGGCGCTTCCGCGGACAGCCTGGCAGACGTGCTGCACGCGTTCGGGTTGACCGTGACCACCGGACCGGCCGGCAGCCTGCTCGTCGTAAGGCTGCCGCAGGACGTCGAGGCTGCCTCGAAGCAGGCCGCCGTGGCGGACGTGGCAATACCGGAGATCATCGTAACGTCCAGCCTGCACCGGCTCGATTACTCGCCGCCCCTGACGCACACCTATCTCGACAGGGAACTCGCCACGCGGATTCCCACTACCGCGGAAGAAGCGGTGCGGCTCACGAACCGGCTTCCCGGAACCGCGAACGGCGGCGTTTCTTCGCGCAATCACATACGCGGCGGCGAGGTCAACGAAACGCTGTTCCTGCTCGACGGTCTGCGGCTTTACGAGCCCTATCACCTGAAGGATTTCCAGGCGATCGCGACGATCGTGAACTCGAATGCGATCGGCGGCATGGACTTCTACACCGGCGCTTATCCCGCGCACTACGGCGACAGGATGAGTGGCGTGCTGAGCATCGAGTTGCGCGAGCCGGTGAAGCCCATCGAGACGGAGCTCGCACTGAGTTTCTTCAACGCCTCAATCGTGTCTCTCGGTACTTTCGGCCGCGAGCAGCAGGGGGACTGGCTGCTGTCAGCGAGGCGCGGCAATCTCGATCTCATCATCGATGTTGTGGATCCGGAATTCGGCAGCCCGGACTACCGGGACTTCCTGGGTCACGTCGGCTGGGAGTTCGGCCCCCGTGCGATGCTCAGCGCCAGTTTCCTGGTGTCGGACGACAAGCTCTCGCTGGCGGATTCCGACCGCGGTGAACAGGCCACGGCGGATTACAGCAATCACGTCTTCTGGCTGAAATGGGATGCCGAATGGAGCGACGTTCTGTCCAGCGAGACGGTTGCCGCCGTGAGTGACATCACGGACAGCCGCAGGGGTAGTCTCGACCTGCCGGGCATCGTGTCGGGCAGCCTGGACGAATACAGGAAGTTTCTCGCAGTGGAGTTTCGGCAGGACTGGCGCTGGGTGATGTCACGGAACCGGATGCTGCGCTTCGGGGTCGATCTCAAGGACCTCGACGCTGAATACCGGTTCACGTCGGTGAAGGCCGTTGCGCCGCCATTCGACGGCATCCTCGACAACCGGCCCGCCACGATCGTCGATTTCGATCTCGATCCGGCCGGTGCGCAGTATGCGGCCTTCGCCGAGCTCCGGTGGCGGTTCTCGGACGCGTGGACGGTCGATCTCGGTCTGCGCTGGGACCAGCAGAATTACACCACGGCCGAAGACGACAAGCAGTACAGCCCGCGTGCGGGCATTCTCTACCAGCCCGGTGACAATACCGAGGTCCGTTTCGGGTGGGGGCAGTATTACCAGGCGCAGGAGATCAACGAGCTGCAGATCAGCGATGGCGTGTCAGATTTCTTCCCGGCCCAGCATGCAGAGCATTTCGTGCTGAACATGCGGCACACGTTCCCGGGCGGTCTGAACGCCAGTGTCTCTATGTACAGGAAGAGCTTCCGCTCCCTGCGCCCGCGTTTCGAGAACAGTTTCAATGCGCTGACCCTGCTGCCGGAGCTGCAGTTCGACCGCATCCTGGTAGAGGCTTCGGGCGCGGAGGCGATCGGCGCCGAGATCACCCTGAACCGGGGCGCGTCGGAAGAAGACCTGCTCTGGTGGCTGAGCTATGCCTGGTCCGAGGTCGAGGATGCCACCCGGGACGGCGATATCAAGCGAAGCTGGGACCAGACGCACACGGCGAAAGGCGGTATGAGCTGGCGCTGGGGGGCCTGGGATTTCAGCGCGGCAGGCGAGGTGCACACGGGCTGGCCGAAGACCGTCATGACCGGCGAGACGGTCACCGCGCCGGACGGCAGCACGAACCTCCTCCTGGAGGTATCCGCCCGGAACGACTCCCGCCACTCGGTCTTTCACGGGATCGACGTGCGGGTCAGCCGGGAATTCGACGTGGGGCGCGGCGACCTGACCGCGTTCCTCGAGATCACCAACCTGTATGATCGAGCCAATCCCTGCTGCACCGAGTACTCGCTGCTACCTGACGGTTCGCTGCGCAGCCGTGAGTCGAACTGGCTGCCGCTGGTACCGTCGCTCGGCGTCGTCTGGCGATTCTGACTATCGATAAACGGAGCAATGTCATGCTGATCAAGTTCAAGACCACCGCGTCCTATCCCGAAATCACGATGTTCGGCGAGGTGGCGCTGAAGCTCCTTGAAATGATGGGGCGCAGCGGCAAGGTGCCGAGCGCAATCAGTGCGGAGGACATCCCGGGGGCGCTGCAGTCACTTCGCGCAGGCGTGGCGGCAGCGGACGCCGAGCTCGAGGACCAGCCGCCTCACGAAGAGGAAGAGGGCGAGGAACGGCGAGTGAGCCTGCACAACAGGGCGGTGCCGCTGATCGAGATGCTCGAGGCCGCCGCACGCGAAGACGTTCCCGTGATGTGGGAATAAGGAAACGCAAGGCAGGAAGAGCGGGGCGCAAACGGCGCTGGCTGTTCCGCCTCGCCGTCCTGCTGATTCTTTTTTTGGCGCTCGGCATTGCGTTGACGCTGCCGCTGCGCTGGCTCGACCCGGCCACCACGGCCTTCATGCTCGGAGACGACAGCGGGCGTGACCCGCTGCTTCGGGAATGGCAGGACTGGGAACAGATGGGATCCGCCGCAGCCCTGGCTGTCGTGGCGGCCGAGGATCAGCGCTTCGATCGCCACGTCGGCCTCGATCTGCATTCCATCCGCGATTCGATCGAGCAGGCGCAGGAGGGGAGTGCGCTGCGCGGCGCTTCGACGATCACCCAGCAGGTCGCGAAGAACCTTTACTTGTGGCCGGGGAGAAGCTTCGCTCGCAAGGGGCTGGAGGCGTATTTCACGCTGCTGCTCGAGGTCTTCCTGCCCAAAAAGAGGATTCTCGAGATCTACCTGAACATCGCTGAATTCGGCCCGGGCATCTACGGTGTCACGGCCGCGAGCCGTCATTACTTCGGCAAGCCGCCGTCGCGCCTGTACGACTCGGAGGCGGCGTTGCTGGCCGCGGTACTGCCGAATCCCACGCGCTTCCGTGTCGCCGAGCCATCGGACTATGTCCGGGAACGCCAGGCATGGATACTCGGCCAGATGCAGCGTCTGCGCCGGGCCGGCTGGCTGACACTGCTCGACTGACAGGCAAGGGCTATTCTTATACGTCGAAGAGGAGTATCACTGCGAGCAGCGTGGAACCGCGAACGTACGCAAACGTAGCCATCGTGGCAGAATCGCCCCCTTTAACTCTCTATGACGAACGGAGTGCCTGGATGATCAACCTGACCCCAATTCGTTCCCGGATCGCCTCGGCCGGTGGCGCGGCTTTGGTTCGGTTTTGCGCCGTGCTTGTTCTCGCGGCGGCCGCGACGACGGCTGTGGCCGCGGAATGGGGTTCAATGCAGCTCCTCGGCCGCGAGGTTCCTGCCGGTAGCAGCCAGCGGTTTCCCGCGGTGCCGGACAGGACCTTCGAAGCGTCGTACCTGAACATGCCCGTGTTCGTCGCGAGAGGGACCGCACCCGGACCCACTCTCTGCATTACCGCCGGCGTGCACGGTGACGAGCTGAACGGCGTAGAGATTGCCAGGCGGGCTTTTTCCCGCGTTGACGTGCAATCATTGCGCGGTACCGTTATCGCATTACCCGCGATCAATGCGGAAGGCGTTCGTTCGGGGAACCGCTACCTGTCCGACCGCCGTGACCTGAACAGGGCGTTCCCCGGCAGCGCCGGCGGCAGCGTGGCGAGGCTGATCGCGCACAAGGTGTCGAAGGAAATACTGGTGCATTGTAATGCGCTCGTCGATCTGCACACGGCGTCGAACGACCGTACCAACCTGCCGCAGATCCGGGCCGACATCTCCGACCCCGCGATAAGGGACCTCGCCGTCCATTTCGGTATCGGACTCGTTATCGCGGGCAAGGGACCCGAGGGAAGCCTGCGCCGCGAGGCCGCGAAAGCTGGCATTCCGTCGATCATCTACGAAGCGGGCGCGCCGCACCTGTTCCAGGAACCAGAGATTGCGCGCGGCGTCACCGGTATCTCGAACGTCATGGCCTGGCTCGGCATGGCGGATCGGCCCAAAACGGAGATTCCCGAATCGAGGGTTTACCAACGCTCGCGCTGGGTTCGCGTGACGAGGGGCGAGGGCGGCTTCTTTTTTCCGGACGCCGGGCTCGGAACGAGAGTGAAGAAAGGCGAAGCACTCGGCCAAATCGTCGATCCGCTTACCGACGAATCCCATGCGGTAATGTCGAATGTGGACGGCGAGATTATCGGCATGGCACTGCCGCGGCCGGTCCTGTCAGGTTATGCGCTCTATCACATTGCGTGGCACGAGCCGGAGTGATTACGGCTACGCCTGAACGATCGTCCAGATCCCTATGATGATGAACCCCGCGCCCGCGATGTAGGACAGGTAGCGGGGGTCGATGTATTGCGAGATGACGGATCCGGCGGCAACCGCGATCAGCGACGAGCAAATCAGCGCGAGCGAAGCACCGATGAATACGGTTACGAGGCTGACTCCCGGTCTGCTCGCAAAAAGAACGGTCGCGAGCTGCGTCTTGTCTCCCAGTTCGGCCAGGAATACAGTGCCGAAGACGACGAACAGGACTTTGAGATCCATTGGCGAAGGTGCTCCTGGTGGTTGGTCGCGGTAGTGACAAGTCTAGTCTGAAGAACCGGCTGGTGACAGCCGTTCCCGGCCTGGCGGAAGCGGACGATGCGATACTCGATCGGCTGCTGGAGAAAGCCCAGGTCGTGAAACTCGGCCATGATCGCTTCGTGTTTCACGCGGGGGATCTTTGCCAGGCATTTCTGATTTTGCTCGACGGCGAAGTGCGTGTTCAGCTGACCTCGGCAAACGGCCGCGAAGTGACGCTGTACCGCATCGGCCCGGGCGGTTCGTGCATCCTCACGACCTCCTGCCTCCTCAGTAACGAACACTATCCGGCCGAGGCTATCGCGGAATCCGATGTGGAGGCGCTCGCCATACCGGTCTCGAGCTTTCAGCCGGCGCTCGAGAGTTCGCAATGGTTTCGCCGCTTCGTCTTCGACGGGTTCTCGTCGCGCCTGACGAGCGTTATCCAGAAAATCGAGCAGATCGCATTCACCGGGATCGATGTGCGGCTGGCCGGGGTCCTCCTGGAACTGGACAGGAAGCAGGTCGAGAAGATCACCCACCAGGACATCGCGGTAGAACTGGGCACGGCTCGTGAAGTCGTTTCCCGGCATCTGAAGCGCTTCGAAAGCGAGGGTTGGGTGCGGCTCGGGCGCGGCCAGGTATCGATCATCGATCGCCCGCAGATCGAGGCGCTGGCCCGGCCGCCCCTCGGTGACTGAGTCACTGAAGCCGGCACCCCGCTGGCGCAATATCCACACCGTACTCGAAACCTCACATTGCGCCAGGAAGGAGATTCATCATGGCATTCAAGAACGAAGGTACAGTTGATCGCGTATTGCGGGTCGTTGCCGGCGCCGCGCTGGTAAGCCTGGTCTTTGTCGGCCCCCAGACACCCTGGGGCTGGATCGGCGTGGTACCGCTGGTGACCGGCCTGCTCGGTAATTGCCCGGTCTATTCCCTGCTCGGCATCAGCACCTGCCCGATCAAGCGCTGATTGCACATCCGGGCCGGCGGACGTCCCGTCCGCCGGCCTGTTCCCCTGCTGACCCGCACCGGGTCGCCGCATCCGTAGAAATACCTACCCTGATTTTCCGTCCTTGTCGGAACCCTCCGTCGCCTGGGTCCGTGTAACCCAGTGAGCGACTCCCCCGAAAACTTCGTGCCTGGGCACACAAAACGACAATGGCCGGGTCACCGGCAAAGGGAAGATTATTATGAGCGAAGGGAACAGATTTTTGCTGGCGCCGGTGGTGCTGGCGACAACGCTGCTGGCGTCACAAGGGGCATTTGCAACCAGCGCCTGCCTCCAGGAATTCACGACTACCTACTCCAGTTCGCAGTCAGATGACGCTCTGGGTTCGGCCGCCTGCCTGCTGTGTCACACGACGTCGTTTGGCGGCCCATTCAATACCTATGGCAACGATCTCTCGGTCAAAGGTGCGAACTGTGGGAGCACGGCATTTGCCGACGTGCTGGCGAGTGTGGAAGGCCTTGACTCGGACCATTCAGGCACCGAGATCGTGCACTCGAATATCGACGAAATCACCGCGGGTACTCAGCCCGGCTGGTGCGTCACCGGTTCGATGGGTTGCAACAATTCCGTGGACCCGCCATCAAATATAATGCTCGACCCGGAAACGCCGGCGCCCGGGAACAATCCGCCGATTGCTAAGGCGGGCGGTCCCTACTCCGGTGTTGCGGGCACGACCCTGATCCAGTTCAACGGCTCCGAATCCAGCGACCCCGACGACGATCCGCTCAGCTTTACCTGGAACTTCGGCGACGGCAACACGGCGACCGGAATGATGCCGACCCATACGTACTCGACAGCCGACAACTACACAGTCGAACTGGTGGTCGAGGATGACCGGGGCGGCAGGACTTCTGCGGTTACCTCGGCTGAAATTACGGCGCCGTCCGCCAACCTTGCGCCCGTCGCCGATCCGGGCGGTCCGTACAGCGGCGAAACCGGGGTGGAAATCCGCTTCGACGGCTCCGCATCGGTAGACCCCAACGGCGATGCGCTGTTCTACGACTGGAGCTTCGGAGACGGCTCGACCGGCGCCGGAGCGACACCGACACACACTTACGAGGCAGCGGGCGCCTACGAGGCCAGCCTCGTTGTAAGCGATGGCGAACTCTTCAGTGCTGCGGCAGTCACCAAGGTCGAGGTCGTCGACGTTGTCGCGGGCCAACCCGATGATGCAACCCTCTACGATGCCTACTGCCTGGGTTGCCACGGCGAACCCTGGGCGGGCCCGGCTGCTGCTGACGACATGTTGCCTGGATTGCGACGTGTCGCCGGCGCGCGCGCCTGCAATATCGCCGGATCCATCTTTGGTACCAGCGTGTTCCCCGACGGCGTCCCTGAAATGCGGGGACTTGCGGACATCGTGACGACCGCCGATATCGAGACGATGGCAGAGTACCTCAACTCGCAGGATACCAGTGGCGAGCAACGCTACGTCACGGCCTGCGCCGGCTGCCACGGCATTGACGGCTCCGGCGGCCGGACTGGCGAAGACGTACACGGCGACTCGGCAGGCGAGACCCTGGAAGCCATCTTCGATGAAGACGAGATGAACTACCTGGCCTGCATGCCGCGTTCGGATATCGACGCCATCGTCGACTTCCTTGCCGGCCGCGACGACGATTTCGACGACGACGGTATCAGGGACGACGATGATGACGACGACGACAACGACGGTATCAAGGACGACGATGACGACGACGACGACAACGACGGCCGCAGCGACGATGACGAGCGTGAAGACGGCACCGATCCGCGTGACGACGATAGTGATGACGATGGCGTGAACGACGGTGACGAGCATGAGGACGGTACGGATCCGCGCGACAAGGACACGGACGACGACGGCCTCGACGACGGCGAGGAGCGCGATCGTGGTACCGATCCGAAAGATCCGGACACCGACGACGACGGTATTTCGGACGGCGAAGAGGTCAATGTGCTGGGCACGAATCCGCTGCTTGCCGAGTCGACCGGCGCGGGCGACGGCTCGGGCGGTGGCGGCTCGACCGGTCTGCCATTCCTGCTGACGCTGCTCGTACTGCTGCGTCGCAGACTGTACCGCTAGTCGCGACTTCGACCGGGGTGGGCCGCATGGCGGCCCACCCCTTTTTCGTTGTGGATCCAGGGCGGATGCTGCTAATTTAATGGCTTTCGCGGATCGCGCGCCGAGGCGCGCTCCTGCAATTCCGGCAGGAGCGGCTCTCGAACCGCGGCCAGGCATCAGGTGGCAGCGACTTGAAGATCAAACGCCAACACACCCTCGGTATCGAAGAAGCCAAACGGCGAGTTGACCGCGTCGCCGACGAACTCGGCGGCAAGCTCGGGCTCGCATCGGAGTGGGAGGGAGACCACCTCCGCGTGCATGGCAAGGGGGTTTCCGGACGCATCCTGGTCTCCGACAACAGTGTCGAAGTCCACGTGCACGTCGGGTTCGCGATGATGCTGATGCGCGAGCCGATCCGCTCGGCGATCGAGGGCTCGATCGACGAGTACATTACCTGATCGCTATGAGGCCATCTCCAGCGGACGCGTTTTCGTCGATGGCTTCTTCCCGCGCTTCGCTTTCTTCTTCGGCGCAGGCTTGCCGATTGTCGCCGACCTGAGGTCGTCGAAGGACGCCTCGATGCACTCCGCGTAGAAGGCGGGATCCGGCAGCATGTTGCGGCATGCCGTGAACGCGATGCAGGCTTCGCCGCCAAACGAAACGACCGTGTGAAACGCCGCCCACCGGTCAAACGGTGGCGCCGTCGCAAGCACCTTGATCAGTTTCGCGCCCGCAAAATACAGCGGTCCGTTGTTGATGGCGACGTTGCTTATCAGGGTGTTGAACGGCAGCTTCCCGGATTGCGCGCTTAGCGTCACGAGCAGCGGATACAGGTTCCTGGCCACCGGCGCCGGCAGGTTCATCGGGATTCGAGTCAGCGTGGCCTTGCCGAGCAAGGCGGTCGTCGCCTTCGCGCCGAGCGTGTCGTCGCGGATCGCCCGCAGGCGCTCGGCAGGATCCCTGGTATCGGTATGCAAGGACGGCGTCATGATACTGAGCAGGTTCGACCGGCCCTGCGCCGCATCCGTCGGGCTGCCGACATTGACCGGACACCCCGCGACGAGCGGCGTGTCGGGCAGGCTTTCCCGCGCCTCGAGGTAATAACGCAGCGCTCCTGCAATCACCGTTAACGCCACGTCATTGACTGTTGCGCCCGGGCAGGTCGCACGGATCGCCCTGAAGTCCTCGAGATCGAAGAAGCGGGCGTCCATCGCGCGGTTCGGGGACACACGGGCCGGATTGAAGATCGAATCCGGGACCGGCAGCTTCGCGGTCGTGTCCCGGGTCAGCACCAGGCGGAGAGCGCCGGGCAGGGAGAAGAGCAGGCCGAGGCCGAGCTTCGTGGAGCGCAGCGCGGTGTTGAACGGTGCCCGTGCCAGCAGGCCCCAGGCACCGGGGCTGTCGCCATCCCCCGGGCCGATCGACGGCCGGTAGGACGCCGCGTCGGGCCGCACCGGAGCCCGGTCATGCAGGATGGCCTGGACGTCCTGGCCAGTGGCGCCGTCGATCGCCGCGTGATGGAATTTCATGAATACCGCGAACGCGCCTCGGGGAATTCCCGGGATGTTCTCGAGGCCCTCGATGACGTGAGCCATCCACAGCGGCCTCGAGTGGTCGAGCTGCCGTGCCTGCAGCCGCGCGACCTGGGCCATCAGTTGCTCCCAGTCACCGGGCTTCGGCAGCGATATGTGGCGTACGTGATACTCGAGATCGAAGTCGAGGTCCTCGGTCCAGTACGGGTAATCGAGCGACAACGGGACCTCGACGAGTTTCTGCCGGAACAGGTCGACGCGGTCGAGGCGCTGCTGGAAGGTCGCGAGGATTTCCTTGAAGCGCACGGCGCCTGCCGGCGACGTGGAAGGGTCGTAGATCTGCAGGCACCCGACCTCCAGCGGCGCGCGGTGGTTCTCGGCATAGAGAAAGAGCGAGTCCATTCCTGAAAGTTGTCTGAGCATTGGCTTGTCCGTTTCAGCGCGACCAGCCCAGCAGCCGGTCGAGCGTATACAGGTTGAAAGGTTTCCAGTCGTCCTCGGTTTGCGAGAGACGATCCGCAATGATGAACAGGACCATCGGGTTGACGACCATGCCAAGGTGGCTCGACGTCACCCGGATGTTCTCGACATTAGGCGACACGAGGTCCTGGGCGATGTCCGCCGCCACGATTCCGTCCGAGTTGCTGTAGATACAGATGCAGCGCACGTGCGGCAGCGGCGACGCCACTTCGCGCATCATGCTCATCAGCTCGTTGGTTATCTCCTCTGCCGATGTTCTCTGGAATATCCGGAACACCGTCGTCGCCTCGGGCGCATCCGCGAGCGGGCTGCCGAGCACGATCACCTGCCGTACGAGATCGGGCCGCTGCTTGGTAACCTCGCGGGCGATGACGCCCCCCTGGCTCCAGCCGATCAGCGTCGCCGGTTCGCCGTGCTTCTCCACGACGTTTTCGAGTTTCTCGAGCATGCGCTTCTCGTAGTCGATGCGCTGGTAGCCGATGCCGAGGTTGGTGCCGAGCCCCCACGGATACGGCTTGTAGCCCCAGCGCGCGAGATAGCGGCGCATTGCCAGCATGGCCGTGTCGTCGCTGCGGTAGCCCGGCAGCGTGATGACCGGATGACCATCGCCGCGCGGCGCACGCTTGAGAAACAGGTGGCCGGGCAGCAGGCAAAGCAGTTCGAACAGGGCCCGCGGCAATTCCGCGATCGCGAGGCCCAGGGCGGGCGGTTGAGCGCGCACGCGGCGTCCCTCGTCTTCGGCTGCCATTCGGATGGCCTGGCGACGGTCGTTCACCAATACATCTTACGCCCCGGTAAAGGGGCACTGAGGCAGGGACAGTACGTATTGAATACACATTTCGTTTGGGTCATCGTAATTTTGCAGCCGTAACGGCAGCCGCGGCGGCACACGGAGACGGCCCAGTGGAGCCCTACGAGCACTTTACCCGGGAGATTGCCGCGGGCATGCGCGGCAAGACGGTAGCTGCATTCTTCGATTTCGACGGCACCGTCATTGCCACCCACTCGATCAGGGACATGTTCCTGGAACGCTTCCGCAACGGCGAGATCACGAGCCAGGAGCTGTTCGATCTCGCCGACATGGTGACCCGGTACCTGCTGAACGCCAGCGGCTTCGACGAGGCGATCGTCTCGACCGTCCGCAATCTCAAGGGCATGCCCGAGCGCGAACTCGTCGACCTGGGCGAAAAGGTCACGCGCGAACATCTCGCGGCGGAGATCTTTCCCGAAATCCGCGCGATGATCGCGGCGCACGAGCAGCACGGCCACACGGTGGTCATCGTGAGTTCCGCGACGCGCTACCAGATCGAACCGGTAGCAAGAATTCTCGGCGTGCAGCACGTGCTCTGTACCCGACTCGAAGTGGCGGACGGACGACTCACCGGCAGGCTCGTCGGCGAGCCCTGCTTCGGCGAGAACAAGCGGCTCGCGGCAAAGGCGTTCGCGAGCAAGCATCGGCTCAAGCTGAACAAGAGCTACTTCTATACCAACGGCATCGAGGACCTGCCGTTGCTCGAGGACGTGGGTCACCCGGTGATCGTGAATCCGGACGGCAAGCTCGCATCCGTCGCGCGCCGGAATGGCTGGCGCGATATTCGTCTCGACAGCCGTGGCCCGGTCGGCGTGGGCGACGTGGTGCGCAGCCTGCTGGTCTACGGCACGGCGCTGCCGCTGCTTGCGGCGGGATTGCCGATCCGTGCGCTCGGGGCATCGCAGCAGGAAGCGACCAATATCTCGCTGGGCGCCTGGACGAGCGTCGCTGCCGCGATCGCGCGCCTCAGGCTGCTGGTCGACGGGGAAGAGCATCTCTGGTCGGATCGGCCCGCCGTTTTCATCTTCAACCACCAGAGCGCGGTGGACGTCCTGATAACGGCACGCCTGTTGCGGGAAGACGTGATCGGCGTGGCGAAGAAGGAGATCAAGCACCAGTTGCCGATGGGCATCGCGTTCACCTACACGGGGACGGTGTTCATCGACCGCGAGCACGTCGGCGATCCGCGGCTGGCCCTGAAGCCCGCCGTCGACGCCCTGAGGTCCGGCCGCTCCGTCGTGATCGCGCCCGAGGGAACGCGCAGCCGTGACGGCACGCTGGGCGCATTCAAGCTCGGTGCGTTCCACATGGCGCGGCAGGCAGGCGTGCCGGTCGTGCCCATCGTTATCCACAATGCGCAGGACGCCCTGCCGTACAAAGGTGTCGTGGTGCGTCCCGCCGAGGTGAAGGTGACGATACTGCCGCCGCAGTTCACCGGCAGCTGGACGCTGGCGGACGTCGAGCCGCAGGCACAGCGCATTCGCGGCCTGTTTCTCGAGGCGCTCGGCCAGTTCGATCGGCGCGACGCCGTGCTCGGCGCATAGGGCGGGGCGATGGCAGCGAGATCCGCCTTTTCCCGGGTTGCATCGATCGACGAACGCGACGTGTTGCAGGACGAACGTTTTCTCGCCGCGTTGCGCGCGCTCGCCGTAAGGCAGCAGCGCGATTACGCGGAAGTGGAGAAATACGCGCGCGACTGTCTCGACGAGCTGGCGGTGCGACCCGCGGACCGTTACCTCGGCTGGGTGGCCGCGCTTGCCCGGTTCATGTACACGCGCAGCTTCGAGCCGGAGTTCGACGTCAACGCGGAGGTGCTGGAGAAGCTGAAGGACCTGTCGCAGACCCACCCGATGGTGTTCCTGTGGTCGCACAAGTCACACCTCGACGGCTTCGTGTTCATGCGCAGCCTGTATGACGCCGGGTTCCGGCCGCAGCCGCTCATCTTCGCGGGCATCAACATGAACTTCGCCGGATTCGGGCCGCTGGCGCGACACTCGGGCGCGATCTTCCTGCGCCGCAGTTTCAAAGACGATGACGTCTACAGGCTCGTCCTGAGATTCTTCATCGACTATCTCGCGGCGAAGCGCGTGCCGCTGTCCTGGTCCATCGAAGGTACGCGTTCCCGCACCGGCAAGCTGCTGCCGCCGAAGCTCGGGCTGATCCACTGGGTCATGGATGCGTACAGGCGGGCATCGATCGACGACGCACTGTTCGTTCCGGTTGCCATCAGTTTCGACCAGATCCCGGAAATGGACGACTACATCGCGATGCAGCATGGCGTGCCGAAGCGCAAGGAATCGCTGAAGTGGTTCATCGATTACATCGCGGGCATGAAATCGAAATACGGCAAGGTGTACGTGCGCTTCGCCGAACCGGTCGCACTGTCGGACAAGGTGCCCGCCAGCGGCGACGCCGCACAGGACTCGCACGTGCAGAAACTGGCGTTCGAGATCTGCAGCCGCATCGAGCGCTCGATACCGATAACGCTCACGGACCTGGTTACCCTGGTATTGCTGGCGGCGAACGGCCGCGCGCTGGACGCCGGGCAGATATGGCGCCAGGCACACGACATCGCCGGGCTGATCGAGCGATGGTGCCTGCCGAAAGCCGACAATCTCCGGCTCGGGGGCGTCGAGGAACTCGAGACAAAGCTGCAGGCGCTGTCCGAAACCGGCCTGCTGCAGCGCTTTGCCGCGGGCGCCGCGCCGGTGTACATCATCACGCCGGGACGCCAGCTGGCGGCCGCCTACTACCGCAACACCATCGTGCATTATTTCCTGGACGGCGCGCTTGCCGAGGTTGCGTTGGCCGCCTCGCTCGGGAGCGGCACCCGGACCGCCTTCGAGCAGGAACTGATGCGGCTGCGGGATCTGCTGAAGTTCGAGTTTTCGTTCAAGAACAAGCAGGAGTTCCTCGAGGCCGCGGTGTGCTATCTCGATCAACGGTATCCGGGCTGGCTCGATAGCGGCGGGTCTTTTCCCGCGGGGGCGGTGCCGCTGTTCGGACACAGCATCCTGCGGTCGTTCGTCGAGGCGTACTGGATTCTCGCCGGCATGCTCGTCAAGCGCGGCTGGCGGCCGATTACCGCGAACGAGGAAGCGGCGCTGGTTGACGGCGCACTCGCGCTCGGCAGGGAGATGCTGTTGCGCAGGGAGATAACCACCGAGGCGGCCCTGTCCCGGCCCCTGTTCGCGAGCGCGCTGCGCCTTGCGCGGCACAGGCGACTGCTGGACTGCGGCGATACCGACATCGTGCAGCGCAGGGAGGCCTTTGCCGCCGACGTGCAGGAGGCGCTCGCGGCGATCAACCGGCTGCAGTTGGCTTACGACCGGCCCCTGAACGAGTTTCCCCCGACGGAGACGATCGACACCCGGTCGATCGCATGAGAGACGACAATGCGCCAGCTTAGCGGGTCCGACGCTTTCTTCCTGTACGCCGACAAACCGGGGCGGCACCAGCACCTGTCGACGATCTACCTGTACGACCCGTCGGATGCGCCGGGAGACGTGAATTTCCAGCGAATTCTCGAGCACGTCCGCGAGCGTATCGGTACCTCGCGGATATTCCGCCAGCGACTGGTGCGCGTTCCCATGGATGTCGATTATCCCTACTGGGTACACGACGAGCACTTCGATCTCGAGTTCCACGTGCGCCACATCGCGTTGCCGAGGCCGGGCGACTGGCGGCAGTTCTGCATACTCGCGTCCCGTCTCCACGCACGTCCGGTGGACATGCATCGCCCCGTCTGGGAGATGTACGTGATCGACGGTCTCGACAACGTATCGTGGCTGCCCGAGGGAGCGTTCGCCGTGGTGGTGAAGGTTCACCACGCGGCACTCGACGACGTTACCGAGGACGATTTCACGGTCGCGCTCCACGATCTCGAGGCGGTCCCCGAGAACGAGGAGACCCAGCGGCGCTGGTTCTCCGAGAAGGAGCCGGGCGCACTGCAGTTGCTGGCGCTCGCCTGGTTCAACAATACGATCAAGCTGATCGAGACCGGCCAGTCGCTGTTCGACAGGATCCCCGGTATCGGCGCGAACCCGGTCCGGCCGCAGGACGTATTGCAGTTCGACCGGGAGGCGGCGCCGAAGACGCGTTTCGACGACCGCGTTTCTCCGCACCGCGTGCTGGCGCCGTTTACCTTCGGCCTCGACGAAGTGGCGGTGATCAATGCCGCGCTGCCGGACGCGACGCTCAACGACATCATCCTTGCTGTCTGCAGCGGTGCACTGCAGCGTTATCTCGCCGACAAGAACGAACTGCCCGAGAGTTCCCTTTACTCACTCGTGCCGCTGCACGTGCACGGCCAGGACGACGAGGGCGTGCCCGGGCATCGGGTGCAGCTCATACGGATCAGGCTGATGACGAACGTCGCCGATCCGCTGGAACGCCTTGCGATGATTCGCGAGGAAATGCTGGAGGCAAAGGCGCTCAAGCCGATCAGTGCGCAGGAAATGGCGGAAATGCAGGACGTGCTGCCGTCGGCGGCGATGAACCTGGCCACGCGGACGATCGCCGCGGAGATCGGCCCGGGCAAGCGTTACCGCGAGAATCACAACACCGTCGTCTCGGTCCATCCCGGGCCGTCCCGGCCGTTGTACCTGTGCGGCGCGAGGCTGGTGGGTTACACGAGCATGGGGTCGCTCATGGACAACCTCGGGCTGAACCACACGGCGACGATCTACGACGGCAAGGTGACGATCGCGCCGGTCTGCGACCGCCGCATGATGCCCGATCCGGCGTTTTACTATGAGTGCCTGCGCGCGTCGTTCGATGCGCTGTCGTCATCGGCCGGTGATGCCGTCGGGCGCGCCCGGTCGAAACCCCGGTACGCGGTTGCAAGAAAGCGGGCCGCGAGTTCGACGGCGGCGACGGTCCTCAGCGAGTAGTAGATGTCGAAGGCGTGCTGCGCGCCGGGGAACTCGGCGTAACCGACCACGTGCTTCGAATGCTCGCGCAGCCTGCGAGCGAACGCACGCGCTTCCGGCGCCGGCGTGAGGCTGTCGCGATCGCCCTGCAGGATGAGCCACGGTACCGAGGCGCGCTCGACATGGTCCATCGGCGACGCGGCATGGAACTTCTCGGGTTCCTCGTCGAAGAACGCCTTCACGACGTACGGGCCGATCAGCCGATCCAGGAACGCGGAGCCGTGCACACCGAGGCGGTTCGTCAGGTCGTACACGCCGTAACAGGTCACGACGGCCTGCACCGAGGCGTCGCGTTCGCCCTCGCCGGGGACTGTCACCGCGTTGTCGCTGAGGACGGTCATCGCGGCGATGTGCGCACCCGCCGAGTTGCCGGCGATCGCGATGAAGTCCGGGTCCACACCGTATTCGTCGCTGTGCTCACGCAACCAGGCGACCGCGCTTTTCGCGTCGACGACGTGGTCGGGATAGGTGGCACCGGGGCTCAGCCGGTAATTGGCATTGGCGCAGACCCAGCCGAGCGACGCGAGATGGTGGCAAAGCGGCAAACCCTGTTCGCGCTTGTCGCCGAGGACCCAGGCGCCGCCGTGAATGAACACGAGGGCCGGCCGCCGCTCCGCGTGACCGGCACCGCGGTAAATATCCATCGCGAGAACGTGCCCGGCGCGCCGCGCAAACGGCACGTTGCGAACCACCGATACGCCTTCCCGCAACGTGGGTAGCGGCTTCAGCAGCAGGTTCCTCGGCATGCGCTCGACCTCGTCGAGTTCGAGTTCCGCGGCGACCGCTTCGGCGACCGACGCGGCCCGCAGGCTCGGCAGCCAGAGGACGAACAGCACGGCGCTCGATGCCAGGGTGAGATACAACGCCAGCTTGCCGGGCCAGCTGTCGAGCGCGCCGAACAGCGAAAAAACGCCGGCCAGCAGCAGCGCCAGGCCGATGTGAAACAGCGCCAGGTCCAGCGTGAGGAAAGCCAGCACCCAGCTCGGCACGATCGAGATGGGTCCCCGCACAGGCCGCGCCGCATTGACGACGATCGCCGTGCCGACGAGGGAGATAAACAGGAACAGCCAGCCGGCCATAGGTCTCGCAAATCGCGCGTTGCCGCGGAGCGGTGATTGTGGGCGCAGTCGCCCGGCTACATCAAGTGATGCCCTTCAGGTGCCGTAGCGGCGTTGCCACATCGCGACGAATGTCGCGCCGGACGGCGACAACCGGAAATTGTCGTAGCCGTCCGTGTTTCCGATGACGGTATCCAGCATCCTGTTGCGGCGCAGCTTGTCGACGCTGCGCTGCACTTCGGATGGGCGCAGCTTGAACTTCTCCGCGATCTCCGGTGCCGACGTTGCCAGGCCGGGACCGCGTGCGGCTGCCGTTCGCAATACCGCAAGGTCGAGATCGTCGAAGTCGATTTCCGGTGTCGTGTCGATGCCGTCATCCCGCCGTCGCGGCCCAAACTCGCGCAGGCGGCACAAGAGCAGCGTCTTGAGGCTTCCGACTGCCTGCCGGCCGCGGTACCACATCGTGTGATACAGGGCGACGATATTGCGCAACAGGCTGCTGCCGTATCGGTACAGCCGCCACGCGATGACCGACATCAATAACCAGAAGATTCCGGACAGCACGGCGGCCGCCGTGATCGAATCATCGCCGTTCGCGATGCCCCAGTTGGCCGCAGTCAGCGGCGCAAGCTCGGCGAACTTCGATAGCACGAAGTCCCCGGGAACGAGGTAGATCTCGAGAATGCTGCTAAGAAGATTTTCGATCATGTCCGTGTGCTGCAACTATGCGGCGAACACGGTGGGCGCACAGTGACGTGAATCACACTACCGTTATCAGCGGATTTGCGGGTCAGTTCACAGATAAAACGACCGGTTTACTAAACACTAGCCTCTGTTCGTTATTCCGGCGTGGCGACGCTCAATAGCGGCAACTGCATACGGATTATGTAATACACGAAAGGGACTTAATACGATGTCGAGACTTATTCGCACGATTACGTTGCTGGCAATTGCAGCCGCCCCGTTTGCGACGGCTGCGGCGCAGGACCTGTCGCGGGACGATATGCGTAGTCTGGACGGACAGGTCCAGGAAATTAAATCCGACGTGCTGAGTATTGCGTCGGAGCTCAGCAATCTCGAGGAGCGGCTGCTCTATCCGTCGAACACCCAGGTCGCGGTGTTCGTGGCGATCGAGGATAACGAGGACTTTCGCCTCGATGCCGTGAAGATCGAGATCGACGGCGAACTCGCCACGCATCACATCTACAGTTTCAAGGAACTCGAAGCCCTGCAGAAGGGCGGCGTGCAACGCATCTATACCGGCAATGTTCCGACCGGCGATCACCAGCTCAGCGTGACGATGATCGGCAAGCTCAGGAACGGCACGGAGTTCAACAAGACGGACCAGTTTTCATTCGCCAAGGGCGTCGAGCCCAAGGCGCTCGGCATTACGCTGGCCGGCCCGGGCCTCGGTAACAACGGCATACAGCTCGGAGACTGGTAATCCATGTATCGAGCACCGTTCTCAGTGATCGGGCTCCTGCTGATCGCCGGTCTTGCAACGAGCCCAACAAGAAGTGACGAGCTGAAGGACCTGTACTTCGGCGAGGCGCTGTATTACGCGCACCAGGGCTACTATTTCGAAGCACTGGAGCGACTCGATACCGAGGTCGCGCAGTACGCCGGGCTCGACGAGCCCGAACTCGACACGCTCTTCTACCATATCGACGATGCGGAATTTTCGCTCGGCGATTTCGAGTTGCGCTACCGCATGCACCATCGCGCCGGGCGCGCGATCAAGGCCGTGCTCGAGGGTGCCGTCGACGAGGTCGTGCGTAACGACGCCGCGTACCGTCTTGCGCGCATTCATTTCCAGAAAGGCCAGATGGAGGACGCGCTGCTCGCGCTGGAGCGGATCGACGGCAAGATCCCGGAGTCCATCCGTGAAGACATCGAGTTCCTGCGCGCCAACGTCTACCTGGCCCAGGAGAAGCCCGCAGAGTCCTTCGAGGTCCTGAAGCGCCTGCAGGGCTCGAAGAGCTTCGGCGGTTTCGCGGCGTACAACCTCGGCATCGCCTATTTGCAGGACGGCCAGCGCCAGCAGGCCATCGAGCAGCTCGACCGCGCCGGGCAGATCAGCAGCGACGACCCGGCAGAACTCGCGATCCGGGACAAGGCCAACCTGGTGCTGGGCACCATCCTGCTGGAAGACGGCGAATACGGCAGGGCAATGCCCTACCTCAACCGCGTCCGTCTCGACGGGCCGTTCTCCAACCAGGCCCTGCTCAGCGCGGGCTGGGCGAGCCTGTCGGCAGAGGACTACCAGCGGGCCGTGGTTCCCTGGAGCATTCTCGCGCAGCGCGAAGTCACCGATGGCGCCACGCAGGAAGCCATGCTCGCGCTCCCTTACGCCTACGGCAAACTGGACATACACGGACGCGCGGCCATCCATTACGGCAAGGCGCTCGACGCGTTCGGCACCGAGGTCGACAAGCTCAACGAGTCGATCGAGAGCATCCGCGAAGGCCTGTTCCTCGAGGCGCTGGTCCGGGAGGAGATACGCAAGGACAAGGACTGGGTCATACACCTGCGCTCCCTGCCGGAAACGCCGGAAACCTATTACCTGATGGAACTCCTCGCGACGCACGACTTCCAGACGGGTTTGCAGAATTACCTCGACCTCGCCGACCTGCGCAAGAAGCTCGTCAGCTGGGAAACCAGTTTCGATTCCTTCGACGACATGGTGGACATTCGCCACGATCACTACGAGCCGCTGTTGCCCGACGTGGATGCGAAATTCCGCGAGCTGGATTCACGGCTGCGGCTGCGCAGGGAGCAGCACAAGATGCTCGTGAGGCGCCGCGATGACCTGTTGACGACGCCACGCCCGGAGTTCCTGGCAACGCCCGAAGAGATGGCGGTGCTCGCACGGATCGAGTACATCGAGGAGCAGCTCAAGGACGCATCGACGCCGTTCGAAGGCGCGCTCGTCTGGCGCATGCAGCGCCTTAAAGGCCTGCTGACCTGGACGCTCGAGACCGAGTACCACGCACGCCTGACCGAGTTCGAGCACAACCTCGGTAAACTCGACGCAGCGATGACCGTCGCGCAGACGCAGTACGACCAGTTCGTGCGTTCGCGGCAGGCGGCGACGCACAGCTTCGAAGGCTACGAGACACCGATCAGCCGCCTGCGGGCGCGCGTCAGCGAGGCGATCCAGAGAGTCGACCTGCTGATGAAGCGCCAGGGGCGACAGCTCGAGATCGTCGCGATCGACGAACTGATGGCGCGCCGTGGCCGGCTGGAGGGTTATCGCGACAAGGCGCGCTTCGCGCTCGCCGACAGTTATGACCGCGCGACCCAGGCGCAGGCGAGGAGCGAAGTCCAGTGATCCGGCGGACCGGCTTTCTTCTCTGTGCCGCGTCGGCGGGGCTCGCGGGCTGCGCTACGACGCAGCCGCAGGGCACGCTCGCCGAACTCGCCAGCGTTCAGCCCGACGTCGAGGAGGTTTACCTCGAGGACGGCCTGGAACGCGCGGCCGAAAGCTACCGTCGCTACCTCGAGGAGACCTCGGAGAGCGCCCGGACGCCCGAGGCGATGCGCCGGCTCGCCGACCTGCAGATCGAGCAGGCTTACGGCGTAATCGGCAGCGGCGAAGTGGTCGAGGTTGCAGCCGCGGCTGCGGCC
>Ga0209536_100002884_pt1 | contig 27884 bp, 19 predicted proteins | sample DeeMarSeWOR28_12_FD_187461 | JGI IMG/M metagenome (GOLD analysis project Ga0209536, IMG submission 187461) | Marine sediment microbial communities from White Oak River estuary, North Carolina - WOR-2-8_12 (SPAdes) (version 2) | ecosystem: Environmental > Aquatic > Marine > Intertidal zone >... | reverse complement strand
TTTCAACCACTTAGCTGCTTTCACCCTGGATCGGTGGAACTTTTGCGGGTTCACCGCTGGAGTGGTCAGTTTAAATCATACTAAACCTCTTCGGATAACGGGTTGAATATTTTGTTTTGATGCATAGGATATACGGATAGACTGAAGGTTGCGAAATGAAAACAGGATCATACATAAGCTAGGTTGGCAATGGCAACAAAATCTCCATATTGGAAAATCCTGATCGGGGCAACGGCCGTTTTGCTAGTCATCTACGCCTTTACATCAACTTACATTTGGGCACGCCAGGCGCATTTTATTTTCAACCCTGAACGTACCATTGCCAACACACCTGCTAAATATCAGCTGCCTTTCGAGGACGTCTATGTACCGGTGAATGATGGAAGCGGCAAAAACGAACGCATCCACGCCTGGTGGATACCCGCTAATGATCCCAGTGATCGATATTTACTTTACTTGCATGGAAGTGCCCTAAATATCGAAGCAAATATCACCCATGCCCGACGGTTCCGTAATCTGGGCTTTTCGGTTTTGCTTGTCTCGTATCGTGGGTACGGAAAAAGTGATGGAACGTTTCCAACCGAAGCGCAGGTCTATTCTGATGCTCAGGCTGCCTGGACTTATCTGGTCGAGCAAAAGAGCATTAAACCCGGAGCCATCTTTATCTACGGGCATTCTCTCGGCGGTGCCGTAGCGATCCAGCTGGCGGTAAATAATCCTGCCGCTGGCGGTTTAATCGTTGAAGCTGCATTTACATCGATTGCGGATGTAGCGCGTCGGATGCCCAAATACCGAATTTTTCCAATTGAACTCATTGTCCATCAACGCTTTGACTCTGCAGCAAAGGTGAGCCGTCTGCAGGTTCCGGTTCTTTACATCCACGGTACGGATGACAAACTCGTTCCGCATGAGATGAGTCGCGAATTATACCGCCGCACCTCGTCTTCCAAGCAGCTGAAATTTATCCGTGGCGGGGGGCATAACAACTCAGCGGCTGTGGGCGGCGATGATTATTTGCAAGCCGTTAGAAATTTCGTTGAATCTGTGCGCAAAGCAATCTGAGGGATTCCCTAGCACTGGTCCGCGGAGAATCCAAAAACAAGGATTAGTCACCAAAACGCGAAAGTTCGAAAACACGAAAAAGGATACAAAATAAATTTCGTGCTTTCTAGACTTCGTGTTTTCGTGATGAGATAAGTTTTTATAGAATGCAAAGACTTCGTAATTAGGTCCCTAATGTACAATGTTGGTGCGGTCCTCAGAGATGGTTCACGTTTTTACGGTAGGCGCCGGCCTGTTTTAACACTCGCTTCTTTTCTCCGCTGTCCATTCGATCCCAGGTGCGATACATCATCCCCACCCGGGGGTTTTTCTGCAGGCGTCGACGGTGCCGATTGAAAAAATCCCAGTACAGGCTGTTAAACGGGCAGGCCATGTCACCGTGACGTCGTTTCCAGTCATATTCGCAGGTATCGCAGTAGTCACTCATCGAGTGAATGTACTTGGCAGAGGAGATATAGGGTTTGGTGGCAACCTGTCCGCCATCGGCAAATTGACTCATGGCGCGCGTGTTCGGCAGTTCCACCCATTGAATTGCATCGATGTAGATTCCCAGATACCATTCGTCCACCGCAACGGGATCAACACCGGCTAACAGCGCAAAATTGCCGGTGACCATCAATCGCTGGATGTGGTGGGCATAGGCATGCATCAGCGATTGGCCGATGGCGGCCCGCTGGCAACTCATGAGGGTTTCGCCGGTCCAGTAAAACTCGGGAAGTGCGGCCTGGTGGTCAAAATAATTCATTGCTGCCAGATCGGGCATCAGCGTCCAGTAGATCCCACGCATGTACTCGCGCCATCCCAGTATCTGGCGCACAAAGCCTTCGATCTGTTGGATTTCTATTTTGGATGATTTCTTCTCCCAGGCCTTGATCGCCGCTTCGATCACCTCTAACGGGTGCAGTATTTTGGTATTCAAGGCGAACGACAGCCGTGAGTGAAACAAATACCAATTGGCACCTGTCATGGCATCCTGGTAGGTGCCGAATGCGGGCAGGAAATCATCGACAAAGCTTTTTAGCAAGTCGAGTGACTGCGCACGGGTGGTTGGCCAGATCAACTTGGCGGGCTGAATCTCACCAATGGTTGCCACCTTTTTTTTACGGATGGTTTTTACAATATCTGAGACATCATTATCGAAAAAAAGCGGTTGAGGTACCGCCACCTGATGATCGTAAGCCTGGCGGTTTTTCTGATCGTAGTTCCATTTTCCGCCGAAAGGCTTGTCTTTGTCCATCAAGATATCGTAACGTTTGCGCATCCAGCGATAAAAAGACTCCATCAGATAGCGCTTTTTACCGGCAAAGAATTCCTTCAGCTCCTGGCGCTCTGTCAAAAAGTGCTGCGTATCCACGGCCTGAACGGGTACCGGAAGGGTTTCAGCCAGCTTCCGCAATTGAAGATCGAGCCGGTGTTCGTCGGGCAGCAAATATTCAAAATGGGTGAATTTTTTTTGGCGCAGCAGATCCGTAATGTTGTCGGCGATCGTTTGACGATTTTGCGGATCGTCCAGCTTCAAATAAACGACCCGGTGTCCCTGCTCGCGCAGACGTTCGGCAAAAGCTCGCATGGCCGCGAAAAAAGCTGCTATCTTTTGGATGTGGTGCGTGACGTAATCCGTCTCCTGACGGATTTCCATCAGGACATAGGTCACATGTTTGTCCGGGTGTTTGAACCAGGAGTGATTTTCGTTTAACTGATCCCCGAGGATCAGTCGCAGCGGTTTGCGCCTCGGCATAATGATCACGCACTGTTTGCCAATGAATCAACCTTTTTTACATAACCTCGGATGTCGCACTTTCGTTCCAAACCGGAAGCGGCCATGTAGCGGATTTTGCCGAAGATCGGTCGTTCGAACCAGGCTCGGTCATGCACGCCGAAAATCCAGGCCACACCGGTGTATGAGTTGGGGTCCCGGCCGTCCAGAAAATATTTGTTGTTGATGGCCAGCGTTGTTCGAAAAGCGTGTTCCGGGGTTTTGGACCATTCCAAAATTTTTTTGCCCCAGTACATGCGCATGTAGTTGTGCATAAAACCCGTTATCTTCATCTCGCGCATGGCCGCATTCCAGTATTCATCATGGGTTTCGGCATTTTCGAGCTGGCTGCGGGTATAAACGTATTCGCGCGGGTCTTTTCGGTGCTGCTTTAGCGTTTTTCGGGCCCATTGGGGTAGGCAGGCGTATGAATCATAATTTTCAGTATTATTTACAAAATTCATGGCCAGTTCACGGCGCACGATCAATTCTTCCAGATAGGCTTCTTGGGCCTCTGTGAAGCGGCTGTCGGCGGCTTTGATTTGCAGTGCAATGTAAAGCGGTGACAGTTGTCCGAAATGCAGGTAGGGACTCATGTGGGAAATGCCATCGGTTTGAGGTTGATTGCGGTTCTCCACATAATGATGAAACCGCTTTTTTATAAATTCGCCCAACCTGGATTTTCCCTGAGACGTGCCGCCTTTGAAAAACCGGCTCACCGGTGCGACCCCACGGTTGATGGACAGCTTTTTGACAACAGCGCTGACCTCTTTTATATCTATTCCGTCGATTTTCAAATCTAACGATGACTTTTTTACAACGCTGGACTTAAATGGCAATACGTAGTGTTTTAGGTGTTTGTGTATCTTGGGGCGAATCGTACGGGCCGCATACTCGGCTTTATTGGAAACGACGTCCAGCGGAACGACCACGTCACTTTCGACCTGCACCACGCGACAGGCTGCTGAACGGGCCACCTGGGTACGCCAGGCTTTTTGGTGGCTGAGGTAACCGCGATCGCAGACAACCAAAGAGGCCTTTTGGCCAAGGGCTATGGCAACATCGGGCGGAGAGCCGCGTTTGATCACCATTCTGATACCCTGTTTGGCAAGCGATGCCTGGGTCTCACGTAATCCTTCCAGCATAAAGGTGTAATGGCGCAGGTTGGCCTCCGGATAGTCGTCCATCAGACCAAACGCCACCAGTACACCCTGACCGAACGCATTGGCCTGCTGAACGGCATATTCCAAGGCATGATTATACTCCGCCCGCTGGGATTGCTGCATCCAGTAAAGGACATGCGTACCTTTCAGGATACCTGAATCATTGAGAAGTTTAATACGTACGTCTTGAACGGATTGAGTCTTCATGTGGCAACAGATCTCGGTTTTTTAATTTTTCTTTCTGGGTGATAATGGAATGAACCGGGTGATAGGCCGCCCGCCATCCGGAGGTGGCCGTTTTAGTCAATTCCGTGCTTCGAATTTTAACTCGCATTGCACGTGGCTAGGCTTTCAAAGACGTTGATCTTTTCCTACACGTGGGTTCTCAATTTGAGCTCCACCGGATGCGGATTCAGATAAATTTGCATTTTCAGATACGCTTGATCATATTTGCGCACATAATGATTAATCAAAGTCAGCGGAACGATCAGGGGTGCAAACTCTTGTCGATACTGCTCGAACACCTCCAGCAACTCCTGCTTTTCATCGGCGGTCAATTGTTTCTTAAAATATCCCATCAGATGCTGCAGAACATTGCTGTTTTTCTTAACGGTGGTTTTTAACGTTAAAGCCTCCATCAGAAGGCTCTCGTAATGCTCGTACGTTTCGTCCAGGGGGATTTTCTTACCGTCGCCCACCAGCTTGCCCATCAGCCTGGAATGCTTTTGACTGTGCGATAGAATCAAAAGTTTGTGGCGGGTATGAAAATCCACCAGGTTTCCCATGCTCGGTGATTTGGCAACGCCATCCCGCCATCGTTTCAGCGTAAAAATACGCTCGATAAAATTTTCGCGAATTTTAGGATCGTGGAGGCGACCGTCATCTTCAACCGGTATGAGCGGAAAATGATCCATAAACGCCCGGGCAAACATGCCCACCCCCTTTTTTTCCGGCATACCCTTCTCGTTGTAAACTTTCACCCGTATCATGCCGCTGCTGGGAGAATCGCTTTTGAAAATGAAGCCGCACAAATCTTCTTCTTCGAGTTCTTTTACGCGTTTTTGGGCCCAGCGAATCATTTGATCGGTGTGATCCGTTTTACTCTTGAACGTGATCAGACGGGGGTTTTCAGCATCGCCGACCAGACGGAATGATTCCCTGGGTACGCCAAAACCGGCTTCCACTTCGGGGCACACGGGAACATATTCAACAAATTGGCCCAATGTATCGGTTAAGTATCGATCAAGCTTATGACCGGCGTTCCAGCGCACATTATTTCCGAGAAGACAACTACTGATTCCGATTCTTACGTTTTCTTTCATGCCAAATCTCCCCCCAAGTTAGATGCCCGCAAAATACAATCCTTGCAAAACTGCATCATTTGATCGTATCTTCCAAAAAGTGTTATTGTTTATAGCAGCAATTATGTTATTAATCAAAAATTATTCAAGGGATGCCGAACAACCATGTTAGAGCAAATGAAAGCCCTGGCCCGAGAGAGAAACATCTGCGTGCTGGCGACGGATGCCGGCGGAAAACCGTATTGTTCCCTGATGGCCTATGTCACCGACGAATCCTGCAGAGAGATTTACATGGTAACTCACAGAAATACGCAAAAATATAAGAATCTGATGGAAAATCCTGCGGTCAGTCTACTTATCGACTCGCGCGAAAAAACTCCCCGCAAATGCGTTCAGGCACTGACGGTGGAAGGGTCTTTCCACAAGATCGAGGACGACACCGAAAGAACCAAGGTTAAAAAAATGTTGCTCAACACACATCCTCATTTGACCGATTTTATTGATCAGGCGAATGCGGAAATTTTTTGTATTAAAGTCAGCGCCTTTCTGCTGCTCAACGGTCTCAGTGAGGCCCATTATATAAAGTTGTAAAAGATTGGTCACAACTGCCGGCATGCAAATCGATCAATGAAGAGCTGCCAGGGATTTTACCGCAGCTTGGACACAGACTTGCATCCATTTCATCTGTGCTTATGGTTAAGACGATTTTCGGTCTCGCGTTGGTTTTAGGCCTCAACGTCCCGCTCGTTCGCGAGTAACATTGCTTTAAGACCGTCGCCTTAACCTGATGAAAGGACAGGGTGTCATGAACGTCATAACATATCTTAAAATCGGCAGTTTTGCTCTTATAACAGTCTCCTTATTGATGGTGGCAAAACCAGCTATGGCCATAGAAAAGGCAAAATATACCGTTTTGGAAAAAGAAGATGATTTCGAAATTAGACAGTATGAACCGCAGATCGTGGCAGAGACGTTGGTCGAAGGCGATCCCGAAGAGGTTGGAAACGTCGGATTCCGCCGTTTGTATGCTTACATATCCGGTGAGAACCGAAAAAAGCAGTCGATATCAATGACCGCCCCGGTCGGCCAGGAAGCACGTTCGGAAAAAATCGCCATGACGAGTCCGGTCAGTCAGGAAAAAAAGGATAACCGATGGCGCATTACATTTCTTATGCCGGCAGAGTATAGCCTGGAAACGCTTCCGGAACCGCTGGACGAGCGGGTAAGATTAAGAGAAGAACCTGGACGCCTGATGGCTGCTGTAAGGTATTCGGGGACCTGGAGTGAAGAAGCGTACGAGAAAAACAAAGCGCTGCTGGAAGCATATATTCAGAAACGTGGTTTGAAAAAAGCGGGTGTGCCTGTCTGGGCGCGCTATGACCCGCCATATATGCCCTGGTTTCTGCGCCGCAACGAGGTGTTGATTCCCGTGGAATGATCTTAATTTCGAGGCTTCCACTAGTAAATCACTCAAGCAGTGTGCGTGATGGCTATCGCATTTAGCGATCCTTTCTTAACAGGAAAAGCTGGACATATCTTGGGTCAAGATGCTCGACGGCCACACGGCCCAACTCGCTCTCAATTTCCTTAAACAGGTCATCGAAGACAACACCAAGTCGCGCGGTGATTTCAAAATCCCGCAAATCGGTTTCTGCAACCAGCCACTCTATAAAATGGTTTTTCATAGCGATGGGTATGCTTCTGGGTTTGTCGGCTTCAAGCCGATCGGGTAGCAGCTTTTCATAAAAGGGCTGAAACTCCTTTAGCGTTAGGGGTATCAACTTTTCCCCTCGCAACTCGAGATAATCGCTGGCCCACAGGGTTAGAATCAGGTTTTTATAGGTCAGAAACCCATAGGCTGAAGGAGGCTCGAGGTTGATGGTCATTAAAAAGAGCAGATCATCAACTGCCTTGACCTGTTTGAAAATATCTTCCGTTATCCTGATATCTTCTAAAGAAGCAAATTCCCGGTAGAGAGAGCCGGTTTTGTAGTTGTCATAAAACATCGGCTTTTTGATCAATAGACCCCCGAGCACTCCCAGCCACTGCTCACCCCAGAACGTCAGCCGCAGACCGGCTCCGGCAAACCAGCATTGGTCCAGCCACTTCTCCGTCCGCCACTTCAGTTCCAGCGCACCTCCAAATCCTATTCTAAATATCCCGTGTAACGGGTATCGGGTGATCAATGCAGCAGCTTTATCCGCATCAAATTTCTTTTTTTCTTTTGATAATGTCTCCAGACCCACGCTCAAGTAACTGCACACTTTCCTGATAACATCATTAAGTTCTCCGCGTTCGCGAATGTTCTTGTTGTCGGCAACGATTATCTGATTACACAAATTAGCGAACTCTAATTCGATTTTCTGTAAGACGGTTTGCGACTCAATCTTGGTCAAAGCCCTCGTAAAATAATTGTCCTCTTTCAACATGCGCCACTGGTATAACGGTACCGGCACCATGGCAAATTCGTCAACAGAGGCCGCGACAACCTTGGTACTTGTTTTTTCAAGTTCATCCGGTTTGATCGGTTGATAGATTCCAACAGCCTCATCAAAGGGCAAAAACCCTTTCTCGGCGAGCCGCACATTGCGCCATCGATAACAGGCTTCCTCTGATTCGGCAGGAATAACATGGGCGGTTTCCAGCAGAACGTGTTGAAATGTCGGGTGGTCAAAAGAAGCCAACTGCTCGATGAATTTGGTTATAAACTCTTTACGCTGCTCATTGGAAAGATTATCGGAGTGACTTTCGCTGGGACCCTCACTAATTTTGAAATAGTAATTGCCGTCCAAACTTAAAAAACCCTCGCCAAATTCGGAAGGATCCTGGTCGTGCTCTCTAATCCGGACTTCGATGTTGTTAAACAGATAAAATTCAATAAATTCCAGTTTTTCGTTTAAAAACCAGCGAACGAAACGTATCGAATCGGCTTTCAACAGCAAATTCATCCAACGTGTCAGGGACGTCAAGTCAACTCGATCTCTTTGCCAGGCTTCTAAGTCGACGATGTGTTCCCACTGTCTGTCCGAAGCCAGGGCCAGCAGTGCAAGCGAATCTTCGGGTCCGATGTCATTAATCAGGAAATAAAAATCCTGCTCGGGGAACGAATGCACCAGAGCAGCCGGATGCGGATCATCCAGAATGCGATCCATGGCGGCTTCCGGAGGCATTTCCAGGATTTCTGTGCGCTTTTTCAGCAGCTGCTGGAAGCGTTCTTGGGCTTTTCTGTCAATTGCGTTAGTTTTCATTGTTGGTTTTTGAGTCGTATCGATGTCTCGCCAAAATTAAACCGGCACGGTTTCAGTCACCGGCTTGGAATTCCAGGGCGCAAATTTTAGTAATAGCAGCATCCCGGGGATAGCTACGAGGGTACAAGCAACAAAAAAGCCTTCCCAACCGACATGCTTGGCCATGAATCCGGTTACCGAGGAAGCTAGGGCCCGAGGAATTCCGATTAAACTCGTCAACAGGGCATACTGGGTGGCCGTGAACTTTTTATTGGTAATGCTGGCCATAAATGCAACAAACGCTGCGGTGCCCATTCCGCTGCTCAGATTTTCAAACGCAATCACTCCGGACAAGGTCGAAACACTGTAGCCGATCCGTGCCAGAAGCGCAAAACAGGCTGTTGAAAGCGCCTGCAGGACACCAAATATCCACAGACTGCGGTTGATGCCTAACCACAGCAGGATAATCCCTCCCAAAAAAGCACCGCCAAGAGTGGCCCCCGTACCGAATAATTTAACGACGGTACCGATCTCAGTCTTTGAAAATCCAATGTCTAGGTAAAATGGAGTTGTAATGGCGCTCGCCATCGTATCCCCGATTTTATACAAGAGGATGAACGTTAGCATCCACAAGGCATGACTGCGGCTAAAATAATCCACCAGCGGATGAATGATGGCTTCTTTCAACGTTCGGGGCGCACCGGCTGCTGCTTTCGGTTCCGGGGTTAACAGCGTAGTTAAAACACCCGGCAACATGCAGGCGGCCATGATCAGGTATACCTTGGAGAACGGCATGTAATCTGCCATGATCAGCCCGCCGCCTGATGCCAGCAGCATGCCCAGCCGGTATCCATAAATGTACATAGACGAGCCAAGCCCCAATTCTTCATCCGGCAGATCCTCCCGTCGATAGGCATCAATGACAATGTCCTGACTGGCGCTGAAAAAAGCAACCAATATGGCCGCCGCCACCATCAGGCCCGCCTTGTTGACCGGATCAGAGAATCCGAGGACCGCAATCGATAAAATTAAGGCCAGCTGTGTGATTAAAAGCCACCCGCGTCTGCGACCTAAAAACGGTAGGGTAAATCGGTCCATGACAGGAGCCCAAACAAATTTCCAGGAGTATGGAATTTGAACCAGGGTAATCATGCCGATCCAGGTCAGATCAACTCCTTCTTCCTTCATCCAAGCCTGCAAAACGCCAATTGTCAGAAGAAGTGGGAGGCCGCCGGAAAATCCCATTATAAACGCCACCAACATCCGTCGGCTGAAGACGACCTTAATAATGGACTTCCGTATTTCTTTTACCAAAGGATTTCCCCGCGAGGTAGTAAATGAGGCAATTTTTGGAAAGATAATTTAAATGGGCTCACATCCCAAAACCGGGCCTAATGCAATCAAAAAAATTGACCATCGTTTAACGACCATCCGCTAATAAATCGAATCCATCATCCAATTTCATTAGACTCGTTGTGATTGAAGGTATCGCTGTCACGCCCAGGGCATCCGTTTAACAGGCAATATTCAATTGTCAATTCTAATTTTTTCCGATCTGCTCCGGTGTCACAATCGGGCCGTATGCTTCTTTCAATTTCAAAAGACCCTCTTTCTGCTTTTTCAATACCTCAAATAAATTGGCTGGAATGTTTTTTTCTTTGCTGTAAGCCTCAACCTGTAAATTAATACGAGCAACGATATTGTCGATATAAAGCGAAAAATGCTTCAAATACAAGTCCTGAGAATAGTCTTTGTCGATTCGATCTTTAAACAATTTTTTTAAATCTTCATATTTGGGAATATACCCAATGGGCGTTTCAATCGCATCCACCTCTTTGTGAGCCCTTTTCTCCAGCCATGCCATCCAGGCTTTGACGTCCTTCTTCTCGCCTAGCAGCTTTTTGGAGCTACCGCCTCGGGCCTCTTCCGTCAAAAAGTAGTTCAGACCCGCCAAAATCGGTGCTTTATCCGGTTCAATTTTGTCGCTTCCGAAGAACTTAAACTGCGCATCCATGTATTCTCCCAAAGAACCGGGGATAAACGGCGCGTTGGCCCACGGCTGCCTGCGGACTCCGGTGGCACCCACTTCCGTGGCTGTCGCTGCCGATACAATGCAGGCACCGATGACAACTCCTTCCTCAGGTGATTTAGCGACCCACACAGGGGGCATCGTGTCGCTGTCTCGGCCGCTGTAAGTCACGATGCGGGTTTCAACCCCATCGCCGTTCTCATTCTCTTCGGAGTAATTGCCCAGCGAACTGTTAGACAGGGTGCAGCGCGAATTGGGGTGAGACATGGGGATCTCCTTGCCGTTTTCATCAACCATACCTATTTCCCACGGCCCCTGAAAATTGACGCCTTTTTGCGGTGGTGGTTCTTCAGCGTTGCCGACCCACTGGGGTACACCGTTTTCATCAATCAACACATTGGACCATATGACTTCGGTGCCGGGATTTCGAAGACATTCCATCAGTTTTGGGTCTCCCTCCCAGTTCACATCTTCTACAATACCGAATATTCCAACTTCGGGATTAATGGATCGAATCGAGCCGTCTGCGGCAATCCACATTTGTGCAAGGTCATCGCCTACAAAATGATCCCCGGCCATGGCGGTGGTCGTCTTCCCGCAACCACTCGGAGCCGCTCCCGCCATCCAGGTAATACGCCCGTCTTTGCCCTCAATCCCGGTGATAAACATATGTTCGGCCGCCTGCTCACCTTTCAGTTCATACACACATCGGTCCACCGAGAAACGATGATTCCCCTTTTTCATCAACAGTGTATTGCCGGCATAGGTGCAATTGAAGCTATACGTCGTAAGATGACTCCGGTCCATGTAAACGCGGGCGTTAGGCAAATCTTCAGGACGGTTCAATCCCTCACTGTGGATATTGGCATAGAAATGACCCAGTTTTTGAACCTCTTGATCAAAAGCCGCGTATACATTGCGGTATAATATATCGGCACTGTGCATAACATACGTCGAGCTGGACATTTCAACTGCTGGATTCGATGCTGGTGCACCCACCGGGCCGCGTAAATAAAACCCAACCATCAATATTTTGCCCTTCATAATCCCGACCATTTTTTCCCTTATATCCTCAAGGGCTTCGGAGCGATCTTTGCTGAGCGCAAGAGAGCTGACCTGTTCACCTTTATTGCTGATGTAAAAGGTACGATCAATGATGCGGCCCTGCTCCTGTTTTAGGTCAAAATGGATGGTATGCTTGTCCATCGGAAGTTTTTTTTCTTCCCCCTTTTTGAGGGATAACTCCCGAATGAATTGCCGGTCTTCTTCGGAACCGCTGTCAATGAACACAGAGTCCGGATCGCACATGACGATCGCATTCGCTATTTTTTTCAAAACATCCGCATTGGTTGTCTTGCTCAATTTAGCTAAATTTTGTGCATCCAATTTTTTTTCAAAAACCTGCTGAGCGTCCTCAACCGTCTTGATTCCACCCAATTCGGTCACAATATCCAAGACATCCTTTAACGGTCCCATGACTAATTCTCCCTTGTTATAGATTTTGGGTAAGGTTTTCGAGTAAGTTTATCACCATAATCAGATGGGGTCAAAAGGTAAACCCAACAGATTCAATTCATCGCCCCATAGTATGTCTATCCCGGGTATCTCACGGGTTAGTGCTCGGCGATGAGAATATCTTCCAGTGCTCGCTTGGGAACATGGTGTACACCATCACCATCTCTCCAATAGCGAATATTACCGTCGGCTCCGACCGTATCCAGCACAACTTCTTCTTTGGGCTTTCCAATCGCAAGCACGAGCAGAATTTTAAATTGTTCGTGGACAGCCAGAATTTCCCTGAGCAGATTACGGTTGACGGCGCCCAGCATACAACCGGCCAATCCCTTTTCACGGGCGCCGAGCAGCATCGACTGAGCGGCAATGCCGTGATCGCATCCTGGATCCTTGCTGATAGCGGTGTCGCCGAGCATCACAATGTAAGCCGATGGCCGCTCACCTTCTTTAGGCCCCGGCCAATCTTTTAAATAGGCCGCCCACGTCAGACATGAAAAGATCTCTGCGTTCACATGAGGCTCAACTGAGAGAATGTATTTTAAGGGTTGAAGGTTGGCACCGGAAGCGGACAAGCGTCCTAAATCAACAAGCTCTTTTAGAGTTTCGATGTCGACGACGTGATTCTGATGGAAACGCCGGCAACTTCGATTCGCCTTAATTAAATTTTCAATCATCGTGTCCCTCTCTCTGGCAGTTAAATTTCATATAAAGCGGCATATTCTGACGAATCCAGATCAAAACGTTGTCAAATTCGTCTTTTAGCTCTGCCAATGCTTTACCTCTATGACTCACAAGGTTTTTTTCTTCCTGACTCAGCTCTGCAAACGTCTTCTTCAGGGTAGGAAAGTAGAAAATCGGATCATAGCCGAATCCATTTTCTCCGGCTGCAATTTCAGCAATCTCTCCTTCACAGCGTGCTTCATAGGTGAGTGCCGCGCCGGTGGGAACCGCGATGGATATGACACATTCAAATGCCGCTTTGCGGTTGGTCTCGCCTTTCATCTCATCCAGCAGTTTAGCGCAACGCTCTTTGTCATCGGCATTTGCGCCGGCATAGCGCGCCGAATGAACACCCGGCGCACCTCCGAGCGCTTCGACGACGAGACCGGAATCATCCGCCAGCGCCGGAAGGCCTAACACCTTGGAGACAAAACTCGATTTTTTATAGGCATTGTCATCAAAGGTATCGCCGTTCTCCTCCACGGAGGGTATCGGTCCGAAATCCTCCAGATTTTTTATCTGAATGGGAAAACCAGCCAGCAGGCCTTGAATCTCGATCGTTTTCCCCGGGTTGCGTGTGGCGATGACCAACGTCAGATCTTCTTGCATGCCGTGACCTCGTCAAGGGGTGGTTAACGCTCTTCAAAAAATTCTACTTCCCCCGCAAACGGATTTTTCTGCACTACCGGATGCACTCGTTTAACGAGTACCGTCAAACACATGTAACGTTCTTGTAGAGTATTTAAATCTGTCAAAAAATCAATAGAAAAATCTTAAGTCTCAAAAACCTCCTAAGTTGACGACTCGGTCTTTCCATAGCTCCATTTGATAATCGTTATTCTGATGGCTTTTTGAATCGTGCCATCCGTATGAATTGGTGGAATAGCGGAACAGAGCAATCAGAAGATTTTTTCAGGCTGACGGGCAATTGTTGGATTCGCTTGACTTTTTTTTGTCGAACTGGTATGAGCTCTTACCAGTTAAGGACAAAGGAGGAAAAATGAAGAACTTAACCATCGACCGGCTTCTGAGACCGACCGAACATGTTGAAAGAATATTAGTAAGTTCCATTCTGGATGGAACTTACCCAACCGGCGCAGCGCTTCCCAATGAACGCGCTCTGGCGGCACAAATTGGGGTGACTCGCCCGACGTTGAGGGAAACATTGCAGCGTCTGGCAAACGAAGGCTGGATAAATATACATCACGGTAAACCAACTGTGGTGAACGACTATTGGCAGAAAGGCGGCCTGGGTTTGCTCAGCACGCTGGCCAAATATGGTCACTTTCTCCCAAACGGGTTTATCACCGATTTGCTGGAGGTGCGAATGACCTTGCTTCCGCCGGTAGCCGCGCGCGCCGCAGCAAATCATCCTGACCGTATTCTAGATTATCTCGATACGTCATCGAAATTGAATGAGGATCCGGAAATGTTTTCAAAATATGACTGGAACTTGCAGATGCTCATGGCTCGAAATTCTAAAAATCCCGTATTTTCTCTGATACTTAATGATTTTGCTTCGATTTTTAATACCATGGCGCTACGTTATTTCAGCCAAAAAATTGCCCGCCAGGCGTCCCGTGGATACTATCGGGAGCTTTCTAACGCCATTAAAGGAAATAGCGGTGAAACTGTCGCAGAAATCGTAAAAAATGCCATGCAACAAAGCATTATCATATGGAGGAAAATCAAGCAAAATTTTAATAAACCTCAAACCAATCAGTCACATAACATGAAACCATAACGTCAGGAAGTCAATCATGTTGCGCTGGAATGGCTGGGGCGATGAATCGGTCTATATGCAAATACCGCCAAAAGGTCTTGAAATTTTGATCGATCTGATCGGAGAAGGGCGGAGGACACCCGATGCACCCTTGGAGCGATTGCTGGAGCGGATTCCGCAGTCACGTTTGCCGAGACATCCCCTGATATCGACCGACCGCAAACTGCGGCTTGACCATGCCCACGGCCAAAGTCTGCCGGATTGGATTGCGCTGCGTTTCGGCACGTTGCAGCACGTTCCGGATGGGGTCGCAATGCCCACATCCGTTGAGGCGGTTCAGGAGCTGCTAAAATATGTCGCCGACAATGACGTCGTCGTCATACCCTTCGGGGGCGGCACCAGCGTGGTCGGCCATTTAGACGTGCCGGTAAATGAACGACCGGTTCTCAGTTTGTCTTTGGAGCGTCTGAACCGGATGCTCAGCATCGACGGCACCAATTTGCTGGCCACGTTTGAAGCCGGTATCCACGGCCCGGAAATTGAAACGCAGCTCAAGGCAAATGGATTTACGCTCGGACATTACCCCCAATCCTTTGAACATTCATCCCTTGGCGGCTGGGTGATGACGCGATCCACCGGCCAGCAATCCAGACATTACGGTCGAATCGAACAGCTGTTTGCCGGAGGCCAAATTCTCACCCCGCGCGGAGTTTTGCATTTTCCACCCTTTCCGGCATCAGCTGCCGGACCGGACCTGCGTCAGCTGGTGCTCGGCTCCGAGGGCAGAATGGGAATACTTACTCGAGTTACCGTCAACATTTCGCTGCTGCCGGAATCAGACAACATTTATGGAGTCTTTTTCCCGTCCTGGAGACAGGGGCAAAATGCCGTAAAAGCGATTGCCGGTTCTGATATCGGGTTTTCGATGATCAGGTTGAGCAACTCCTCCGAAACAAAAACTAATCTGGCGTTAGCGGGTCATGAACGGCAAATTGGGTTGCTCAAACGCTATCTGCGTATACGAGGCATTTCCGATTCAGAGGCCTGTATGTGTCTGATCGGTTTTATCGGTTCCCGGCGAATGGCAACAGCTGCCCAAGGAGAAGCGTTCTCAATTATTCGAAAGCACAAAGGCGTCTTGGTTGGAAAAGCTCTAGGAAATGCCTGGAAAAAGAACCGCTTTCGTTCCGCTTACCTTAGAAATACCCTATGGGATTTAGGCTATGCTGTCGATACGCTGGAAACGGCTATTAGTTGGGATAGAGTAACCCCGACCATGGAGGTCATTGAGAAATCGCTGACGGACGCATTGAAACCCTGGAATGAAAGGGCACATGTGTTTACTCATCTTTCACAGGTATACCCGTCGGGGTCGAGTATCTACACGACGTATCTTTTCCGGCTGGCCAAAAGCTCTCAAGAAACACTCGCGAGATGGAAATCCTTAAAGCGCTCTGCCAGCCGAACCATTGTGGAAGCCGGGGGCACCATCACTCATCAGCATGGCATCGGCAAAGACCACCGGCAATATTTATCCGCCGAAAAAGGCGCTCTCGGCATAAGTACGTTGCAAAAGGTTTTTCATCACCTTGACCCGGATCATCGCATGAATCCAGAAAAGTTGGTACCATGATTCTCAGAAGACGGGAGACGAAAAAAGAAAAATCTTGAGTGAGAATCAATTTGTGCCGAATACAGGAAATGAAAACCATTAAACATAGACTAACCGGGCCGCGTGGGTAAGGATGGTCCGAAAAAAGCCGAATTCCGCGCGTCCAACAAAATAGTGAGCGAAAATATCCGGTTTCTGATCATAAACGCAGGATCACTTTTATGAGTTTGCATGACCTACAAAAAACTTGGGATTTGATCGTCATCGGTGGTGGCATCACAGGTGCCGGCATATTGCGGGAGGCAGCTCGTATGGGTTTGAGGGTAATTCTCCTCGAACAAAAAGATTTTGCCTGGGGTACATCCAGCCGCTCGTCAAAACTTGTGCACGGCGGGTTGCGGTATATTAAAGAAGGGCATTTAATGATGACGAAGACAGCTGTGGAAGAGCGCGATCGTTTACTTGCCGAAGCACCTGGATTGGTCGAAACACTGGGCTTTTTTCTCCCGGTCTACGAGGAGCAGAAGCCGGGTAAACGCATTTTAAAAGTCGGCTTGACCATATACGACATAATGGGCCACAAGCGTAGACACCGCTTTTTAGGTGCTGCTGAATTAATGGAGAAATTGCCCCATTTAAACCCCATAGGCCTCAAGGGTGGATTTCTTTATTATGACGCCCAGGTCGACGATTCACGACTTGTTTTGCGGCTAATCACTGAATCTATGACTTCAGGTGCCGAAGCGTTAAATTATACGATGGTCACCGAGATCCTGCGTAATACCGACGGAAATGTTGTGGGAGTTAAAATAGAAGACACGGAAACTCATGATGGCAGAAATCTATATGCCAGTGCCATTATCAATGCTACCGGCTGCTGGGCTGAAAAACTGCATCCGTCACCGGAACCCCAACGGTATTTGAGACCGTTGCGCGGCAGTCATCTACTTTTTCCAGCTAGCACGCTTCCGATTTCAGAGGGGCTTGGTTTTAACCACCCTGTTGACAACAGATATGTGTTTATTGTTCCCTGGGAAGGGGCTGTCCTCGTGGGAAGCACCGACGTGGACCATGACGAGGGTCTCACCCTTGAACCGACTGCCACCCAACCTGAATTAGATTATCTAATGCAAGGGGTGCACGCAATTTTACCATCACTAAATATTTCCCTGGAAGATTGCATCGCTGTATTTGCCGGTGTGCGACCGGTTCTCAGTGGCGGCAATTGTTCGCCGTCTGAGGAATCCCGCGAACATGCCGTCTGGACAGACAACGGCTTGATAACGGTCACCGGTGGCAAATTGACCACTTTCCGACGTTTAGCTTGGGATGCCCTCAAGGCCGCCAAACCATTTTTACCACCTATAAAATTGCCAGATAAGAAGGATTCTATTTTCACCGAGGTTCTGATTAAACCCGAAAATGATCACGGCTTATCCGTGGGAATCTGGAAGCGTCTATACGGTCGCTATGGAAAATCGGCAGATGAACTCGTCCAAACGGCGAGATCCGAAGATTTGGCGGTTATCCCCGGCACCCAAACATTATGGGCTGAATTGCCTTTTGTAGCCCAAAACGAGCAGATTCGACACTTGGATGATCTGCTGTTGAGACGCGTGCGCATTGGACTTTTGATACCGCATGGCGCAAACATGCATTTCAGGCGAATCCGAAAAATTTGTAAGAATGCTCTGCCCTGGAGTCGACGTCGCTGGAAGGCAGAACAAAGCAGGTATCTTGAACAATGGAATCACACCTACACTCTCCCGACTCAACGGTCTGAAGGAATCGCTGCAGGAAAACGTAAATTCTTTAGGAATCCCGATGCGGTTTTGAGATTTATTCATCACAAAATTTTGTCTCTCAGAAGACAACGCCAAACCGTCTGACAAAAATAAAATACATCAGCGATGTGCAGTGGTCCCATCCCGGCCTTGGCTACCAGCTGGCATTTTCAAGATGCGCACTCTGAATTGACACGTCCATCCATATCGGTTATACATACCATGATTAGAATTTCATTAATCAAACGGCCCTCCGAATAACAATTTCTCCAAAAAACTGAGCGCTTTATTATGAAATGCTCAAAGTGCCATTTTGATAATCCTGAAGGCATTAAATTCTGCGGAGAATGCGGATCGAACATAGAAAACCTCTGTCCAAGATGCAATTTTTCAAATCCGCTTCAATTTAAATTTTGCGGGCAATGCGGCCACAACTTAAAAATCCCCACGGAACTCCTTTCCAAAGACCTGTCACTTGACGAAAAACTCAAAAAAATTCAAAGGTATCTTCCTCAAGGTATTGCTGAAAAAATTTTGTCTGACCGAGATGGAATCGAAGGAGAGTTGAAACAGGTCACGGTAATGTTTTGTGATCTGGAAGGGTTTACGTCCCTTTCCGAGAAAATTGGACCAGAAAAAGCCTACGCCATCATGGACCGGGTCTATGAGATCCTCATTCACAAAGTCCATGACTTTGGAGGCACGGTTAATGAAATGACCGGTGACGGGATTATGGCTCTTTTCGGCGCCCCGATTGCATTAGAGAATGCACCGGAGCGCGCGTTACGCTCGAGTTTAACGATTCACAATGAAATGGTGAAGCTTAATCAACGATTAACACAAGAAAAAGAATCCATGCCGCCGTTGAAGATGCGAATCGGCGTTCACACCGGGCCGGTGGTCGTGGGTACCATCGGTAACGACCTTAGAGTTGAGTTCAAAGCGGTGGGCGATACAGTGAATTTGGCTTCCAGGATGGAGGGCCTGGCGGAGCCCGGGGCCTCCTACACGACAGACGCAACCTTTAAACTCACCGAGGGTCTTTTTAGATTTGAGGCCCTGGGGAGAAAACAAGTCAAAGGCCGGAAAGAAGCCGTCAATGTTTACCGGGTGCTTGCTCCCAGTACCAGAAGGACGCGTTTTGATGTCAGTGCGGAGAGAGGCCTCACGCCTTTTGTCGGCAGGGAACGCGAAATTGAACTTTTACTCGATTGCTACGAGCGGGCAAAAGCGGCTAATGGCCAGGCTTTCTCCATCATATCAAGCGCCGGATTAGGCAAGTCACGACTTCTATATGAATTCAGGAAAACAGTTGCCAACGAAAAATTGGTCTTCCTGGAAGGACGGTGTCTTTCTTACAGCAAAAATGTCGCTTACCAGCCTATTATCGAGATTTTAAAATCGAATTTCGATATTTCCGAAAACGACAAGGACGATGTGATTAGGGAAAAAGTCCAGAATGGCCTGAAACGATCAGGTTTTGAAGAATACTCCATCATGCCCTATCCGTTGGAGCTTCTATCGGTAAAAAACAGCGGCATCGATAGATTGTCCCTAAGTCCGGAGGTTCGCAAAGCACGAATCTTTGAGGCATTAAAGACGATATTGTTGAAGGAAGCCGAACATCAACCTGTTATATTGGCCTTTGAGGACCTTCACTGGGTGGATAAAAGCTCTGTGGAATTTATCCAGGCTCTTATGAAGGATATCACCGGAGCTAGATTATTGCTCATATTTACTTTCCGCCCTGAGTTTGAACATTCCTGGGCTATGAAATCCTATCACAACCAGGTGAACTTAAGCCGGCTTTCAAACCGCGAAAGTCTGATCATGGCGTCCCACCGTTTAGGTATCGATAAACTCGATCGAGATCTTGAGAATTTGATTCTGGAAAAAACCGAAGGCGTTCCTTTTTTTATTGAAGAATTTATCAAGTCTCTGACGGATATGGAAATTATTGAGCGAACGGCGGATCGATATCGATTAAAAAGAGGTTTCCAGAATCTGGCAATTCCTTCCACAATTCAAGATGTGATTATGGCCAGGGTTGATTCTCTGCCGGTGGAAGCAAAGGAGGTGCTTCTGATCGGATCGGTTATTGGAAGGGAATTCGGTTATCATCTGATTAAGTCGGTTACAGGCTTCACGGACACACACTTGTCATCCCATCTGCATCTTTTAAGAGATTCAGAGCTCGTATATGAGCGGGGCATATTCCCTCAAGCGACCTATATCTTCAAACACGCGCTGATTCAGGATGTAGTCTTTCAGTCATTGCTTAAAAGCACCTGTCAAAAATATCATCAAAAAATCGCCCAAACACTGCAGCAACGCTTTCCGGAAATTGCAATAGGGCATCCTGAAGTTATGGGGCATCATTTTACGGAAGCAAAACTCACGCGGCAGGCCATACCATATTGGCAGAAGGCAGGGGAGATAGCTGTGCGCCGTTCCGCCAATCTGGAAGCAATTGATCACTTCAAAATGGCACTAGAGATGCTGCAATTACAACCGGAAGATACCCTCCGCACCCGGAAGGAACTTGAATTGCTAATCGCACTGGGTCCGGCGTTGATGGCAACTAAGGGGTATACCGCGGAGGAAGTAGAGAGAACCTTCGCCCGGGCCCGAAAGTTATGTCAAAATCTCGGAGAAACCCCGCAACTCTTCAATGTCCTGAGGGGACTATGGGGCTATTACATTGTATTAGGTGAACTACAAACTGCACTAGAGCTTGGACAGCAGTGCCTGTTCCTTGACCAACAGGGTGAAAATTCCGCTATTCTTCTTTGGTCGCACTTCATGCTGGGGCAAACCTTATTTCATATCGGAGACCCTGGTTTGGCCCGAGATCACTTTGAACAGGTCATGACCATCTATGATCCCCGAAAGCGTCGTTCCCAGCGTGCTTTGCAGGATCCGGGGGTGGCTTGTCTATCCTACTTGGCTGTAGCCCATTGGTTACTCGGTTATCCTGATCAGGCCCTCAAGACGAGCCGTATGGCTCTTGACCTGGCTAACAACCTGTCTCACCCTTTCAGTCTGGTGTACGCCCTGAATATTACGGCGGTGGTCAGTCAGCTTTTGGGAGCAGTGCACGAGGCCCAAAAACGAGCGGAAGCGGCCAATTCACTCTGCATCGAACATGGAGGCCCGTTCTGGATGGCGTGGGGACCTATACTGAGAGGGTGGGCACTGATCGAACAGGGGCAAATAGAGGAGGGAATAGCAGAAGAGCTCCAGGGTTTGGAAGCCTATAGCGCTACAGGTTCTATGCTCGCACAGCCGTATTTTCTTGTCTTGCTTGCCGAGGCCTATTCCAAGGGAGGACAGGCCGAAAAGGGGCTTGCGGTGCTGAACGAAACGCTTTCCATATTGGATAAAACCGGGGAACGCTGGTGGGAAGCCGAACTGAATCGGCTCAGAGGTGAATTGCTGTTGGCGGTTTCTCCACAGGATTACCGTCAGGCTGAAGCGTGTTTTCAGCGAGGCATCGAAATTGCCCGGCGTCAGGGTGCGATGTCTTTAGAGCTGCGCACGGCAATATGCTTAGGTCGCCTCTGGCAAAAGAAAAAGCAAGCTAAGGAAGCCAAACGTTTGCTGGCAGAAGTTTATGCTAAGTTCACTGAAGGATTTGATTCCCCTGGTCTAAAAGAGGCCGAAAGGCTACTCCACGATCTTAGCTGAGATTGGCGCATAGAGTTTTTTGGGGTATAAGAGCGTGCAAATCAAAAAAATCACCTGTATACAGCTCGACGGTCCGTTACCTGACCTTTGCTACCGTATGGTGATGCCGAATTATGGTTTGCCATTAATCGGCACCATACTCTCCGAGGCCGGATATGATGTTAAGGTCTATATGGAGCATATTGAATCCCCGCAGTGGGATCGAATCGCGGCGTCCGATATCATCTGTTTTTCGACCTTTAATGTCGCAGCTGGCAAGACCTATCGGCTTGCCCGGGAAATCCGGCAGAAGCTGGGAATTCCAACTATAATTGGTGGAACGCATGCCAGTTATTTTCCTGAATCGTGTTTGCAATACGTTGATTATGTCGTCATCGGCGAAGGCGATGAAACCATTTTGGAGCTTATCGAAACCATCGCAAGCAATGGAGATCTTGAACAGGTGCCTGGCATCGCCTATCGAATCGGTGATCAAGTTTACCGCACGCCCCCGCGCCGCGGACCAAATCGCTTTGAAACAATCCCGAAATATTCCCTAATCGAAGGCTATCCCCGGATGAACTTAGCCAAAATGTTGATGCGGCAAAAAAAACCATGGCTTACGGTACAATCTTCACGCGGATGCCCCTTTCATTGCACGTTTTGCATCGTGAACACCATGTTCATCGGTGGCTATCGTAAAAGAGACATCGAGAGTGTGATCAGGGACTTGCGAAATAAACGGCAATACGGCAAGGAATTAATGTTTGTAGATAATGAGTTCAGCGCACATCCGTCCTACACAAAGCTGCTCTTGCGACGGATGATTGATGAAAACTTCGATTTCAACATTTTTGTCTTTGCCCGCGTGGGAGTCGCAAAAGACGATGAGCTCCTTTCTCTGATGCGTCAAGCCGGAATAACCTACATCTATCAGGGCTATGAGTCGATACAGTCCGAAACGCTCTCCACTTACAACAAACGTCAGACATTTAAGGATATCATCGCTGCTATAGAGAAATTGCACGCATTTGGATTTTCCATAATGGGCTCATTTATTATGGGTGCCGACAGCGACACACTGGAAACGATTTGGAGCACCGTCGATTTTGTAGTCGAGCAACAACTCTCCAGTGCAACATTTTTCACGCTCTGGGGCCATTTCCCTGAAAAAAGTAATGCATATCAGACTCTCATTCCATGGTATCGCAGCATCTTCCGAGGGTGGCGCTACACCAACGGTCACTTTTTAACGCACTTCCCCATGAAAATACCTCCTTCGAAACTCCAACGAGCAATCCCTAAAATCTATCGCACGATCTACTCCCCGAAGCAAATTATGCGAGCATTGAAGAATCGCAGATATAATGACGCACTGCATCGACTTATGCTTAGATATTTGTGGCATTCTATCGAAAAAGAGATCTGGGAATATATCCCCTTTCTGGAAGAGCTTGAGGATGGGCTTTATGATTCCCGAGATAATTTGCGTGAGGATCTCCTAGCTCAACGTGTACGGGAGAATCCTCGCTGGACACTTCAGGCCGGGAAACAAACGATCGAGTCCCTCGGACTTTTGCAGCCCGAGCTTCCCTTTCCTGAAAAGCGAAATATCTCCTGTCTTTCCGTGGAATTGGATTCACATTCCGCACGTAATTGAACGCTAATGGTTTCACGAGGCGTGTTGTCCGTCGTAAGCGTTGTTTATTTCGAAATAAAATATGTTGCCATCGAAAACATATAAGGTGATCGATGAATGAAAAAGACCTTCTGCTCGCCATCGACAACGGAACCCAGAGCCTGAAAGCATTGATATTTGATCTCGCAGGACAACTTCTGGCAAAAGAATTTGTTGCCTTTACTCCTTATTATTCTGAACACCCCGCTTGGGCCGAACAGGATCCGGAGGTATTCTGGGAGGCACTTTGTCGCGCCTGCCAGGGACTGTGGCAGCAAAACCATTCCTATAAAGATCGCGTTGCCGGTGTAGCCCTCACCACCCAGCGGGCAACCGTTGTCAATGTGGATATCAACGGCAAACCACTCAGACCGGCAGTATTGTGGCTGGATCAACGCAAAACCTATGGATTGCCGCCAGTGGGAGGTCTTTGGGGGCTTATCTTTCACATCGCCGGTCTGAGCAAAACCGTCACCTACCTCCAATCGGAAGCCGAGGCCAACTGGATCTGCACCTATCAGCCGGATGTTTGGCAAAAAACACATAAATACCTGCTGCTATCCGGATATTTGACCTACCGTCTCATCGGTAAATTTGTCGACTCAATCGGCTGCCAAGTGGGCTACATTCCTTTCGACTACAGAAAACACCGCTGGTCGGCTAGATGGGACTGGAAATGGCGGGTACTATCCTTAATTGATCCCGCCATTATGCCGGATCTGGCTCCTCCCGGTGAGATTCTTGGAACCATAACTTCTGACGCGGCCACGGAAACCGGCATTCCAAAAGGGCTACCCCTCGTGGCCGCGGCTGCTGACAAAGCCTGCGAAGTCATAGGATCCGGAAGTCTTAAATCCGATACCGGGTGTTTAAGCTACGGCACCACCGCCACTATCAATGTTACCCACAAGAAATATGTCGAACCGATTGCGCTGATTCCACCCTATCCTTCTGCAGTTCCGGGTTACTACACGGTAGAGGTTCAGGTTTATCGGGGATATTGGATGGTTAATTGGTTCAAGCAGCAATTCGGTCACCCGGAACTCAATAAGGCCGAAGAATCCGGTAGGTCACCTGAAGAACTATTTGACAAACTCGTGGAGGACATTGAACCCGGTTCGATGGGTTTGGTTTTGCAGCCCTACTGGACACCGGGTGTGAAAATGCCCGGACCGGAGGCCAAAGGCGCCATCATAGGCTTCGGGGACGTCCATACCCGGGCGCACTTGTATCGTTCCATATTGGAAGGACTCGCCTATGCGCTGAGAGATGGAAAGGAACGCATTGAAAAGCGCAGCCGCACTCCGATTACAAAATTACGGGTATCCGGCGGGGGCAGCCAGAGTCGCAATGCTATGCAATTGACAGCAGACATTTTCGGAATGCCTACAGCCAAACCGCATCTTTACGAAACTTCCGGGCTGGGGGCAGCCATCGACGCCGCAGTCGGTTTAGGGCTTTATCCCGACTTCAAGACGGCGGTCAACTCAATGACCCACGTGGGCGAGGTTTTTGAACCGAATCCTAAAAATCAAAAACTCTATGACGCGTTATACCACGACGTTTACAAAAAAATGTACAAGCGATTGAAGCCGCTGTATGAACGCATCAGGGAAATCACCGGATATCCGAAATGAAGCGTCCTTTCATCACAAAGTTATCTGGATTTCTGCTCCGGTCTGTTGACCGGCATTGGTGCAGTGTTTTGCGGACGCGTCATGGTGGTGGGCACATAACCGCTGATCGGAGGCTGCGATCCGATCATCGGCGGTTCAACTCCGCAAAAAATGAAAGAGCTTGGAATCAATTTTTAGTTTCGTAGACTCATTATAACGCAAGTTGGAGGAATTAAATGAAAATACCACAAAAGGGAAAGTCAAAAGAAGAAATCATTCAAACACTGATACGTTACAAGGACAGCGATCTGAACTGGAAGTCCGGTAGAGTTTTCGGCTACATCTACGATCCCGGTGAAAAGGTCCAGGATGTCATCAATGACGCGTACACACTTTATCTATCTGAAAATGCACTCGATCCGACCTCTTTTCCAAGTCTATTGCGTCTGGAAAACGAAGTCGTCGGCATGACGGCCAACTTGCTGGGCTGCAATAACGACGTCGTGGGAAATTTTACGTCCGGCGGTACGGAAAGCCTGATTTTGGCGGTAAAGACGGCCCGTGACTGCGCCCGCGCCAACAAACCACACATCAAGGAACCGGAAATGGTGCTGCCGATAACAGCACATGCCTCCCTATTCAAAGCCGCCCATTACCTTGGCATAAAACCCGTTGTTACACCGGTCCATGACGACACATTTCTGGCGGATGTCGAAGCCATGAGCCAAGCTATTACCGACAATACCATTTTACTGGTCGCGTCGGCGCCCGGATATACTCACGGAACTGTTGATCCGGTTTCGGAAATTGCGGCTCTGGCCAAGGAAAACGGATTGTTATGCCATGTGGATGCATGTGTGGGCGGCATTCACCTCTCGTATATGCAAAAGCTGGGTTTCGATATATCGGAGTTTAACTTGAACGTACCCGGTGTGACGTCGATGTCTGTTGATCTCCACAAATACGGATACGCCGCCAAGGGTGCGTCAGTGGTGTTGTATAAAAACAAAGAGATCAGACGCCATCAGATCTGGGCCTGCTCACGGTGGACAGGCTATACCGTTATCAATCCGGCGGTAACCAGCAGTAAAACCGGCGGCCCCATGGCCGCTGCCTGGGCGGTGTTGAACTACCTCGGTGATGAAGGTTACATGGAAATCGTACGGGAAGTCATGAACGCAACCGAACTGCTTATAGACGGCATCCGTCGCATAGAAGGCGTGCGCATTCTGGGCAAGCCGGACATGTGCATGTTTGCCGTGACCTCCACTTCGGAAACGATCAATGTTTATGCTCTTCAGGACAAAATGAAGAAAAAAGGATGGTATTTGCAGCCCCAATTTGCGCGGGAAAATTCACCGGCAAATCTGCACATTTCACTTAACCGCTCTACGGTACCCCAGGCAAAAGCCTTCTTAAAGGCGTTTGAAGAGACCGTTGAAGAAACAAAGCAGCAGGACGTGGATCCGGAAACCCGGAACTTGCAGGCAGAACTCCAAAAGCTTTCCCTCAATTTTGACGATGAGACATTTTTCAAGCTGGCGGCGATGGCGGGACTTACCGGCACTGATCTACCGGAAAGTATGGAGAAGATTAATATGCTGCTGGAAGCCCTGCCTCACGAAATTTCCGAGTTTATGCTAGTGGAGTACCTGAATAATCTGATGATACAGGGTTGACAAAAGTTGATTCTGAAAAGTTACATGGCGATATCCCGACTTCTGTAATTTTCAGAAAATAATATTTGATCGCTGACTGAAATTATCTTATTCTCGGTGCATTGTGAAAATTGGCAAATCATTTTCCACATTATGTTGTGGAAATTAGTTCCACCAAACCATTTTAGACACATAAAGGGAAAAACATGTCGGACGAAAAAATCGAAAAATTGGCTGTATTGATAGATGCAGACAACGCCCAACCTTCCATTGTTGAAGGGCTGCTATCGGAAGTCGCAAAATATGGAACAGCCAATGTAAAAAGGATCTACGGTGATTGGACGCGGTCGGGTCTTAAAGGGTGGAAGGATGTTTTATTGCGGTATTCAATCCAACCCATTCAGCAATTTGGGTATACTTCCGGGAAAAATGCAACCGATAGTGCGTTGATAATTGACGCAATGGATTTGCTCTACTCTGCAAAATTTGACGGTTTTTGCATCGTATCCAGTGATAGTGATTTCACTAAGCTAGCATCAAGGATCAGGGAGGGCGGCCTATTTGTTTATGGATTTGGAGAGAGAAAAACCCCTGAAGCATTCGTTTCCGCATGTGATAAGTTTATATTTACTGAAGTACTACGATCCAAGGATGACGACAGCGCGATAATTCGTCGCAAAACAACCAGCGAACTTAAGAAAGACACCAAGCTTGTAAATTTATTGCGAAACGCTGTTGAGGCATCTTCTGATGATAGTGGTTGGGCTCATCTCGCATCCGTAGGAAGTAATATCGCCAAACAATCACCAGAGTTTGATCCTCGAAACTATGGCTACAAAAAGTTGGGGGAACTTGTGTCGGCAACCAAGCTGTTCCAAATCGAAGAAAGAGCTGTTGGCGATGGACTCTCAAAGGCACTTTATTTAAAGGACAAACGGAAGAAATAAAGACAAACCAGAAAAGGGGGCAATTCATGGCAACTAGCGCGGCGAATTTTCTGGCAAAAGTGTCCATTTTTTCTCATTTGAAAAAAAGGGATTTGACGCGACTCGCGAAAAAGAGTCGATATTGTACGTTCAAATTTGGCGATGTGATCATCAGGGAAGGAGAGCACGACGGGAGGCTTTTCATCCTCATAAGCGGCATTGTCAATGTCTTCAAAAGCTACGGAACCAAAAAGGAAAAACTTCTACGAACGCTCGAACCTCCATGCTATTTTGGAGAGATCGCTCTCATCGATGATTGGGTTCGAACGGCAACGGTGGTTGCCACGGGTGACACCAAAACGCTTTGCCTCGATCAATGGAACCTGCGCCAAGAAATAGCAAAATATCCGGGGATTGCTATTGAGCTGCTGCAGATGCTAAATCGGCG
>Ga0209536_100002883_pt1 | contig 27889 bp, 27 predicted proteins | sample DeeMarSeWOR28_12_FD_187461 | JGI IMG/M metagenome (GOLD analysis project Ga0209536, IMG submission 187461) | Marine sediment microbial communities from White Oak River estuary, North Carolina - WOR-2-8_12 (SPAdes) (version 2) | ecosystem: Environmental > Aquatic > Marine > Intertidal zone >... | reverse complement strand
CTGCTATCTATCTGTACTTGAAAAACTCAGATCGAATTTAGATATCCATACCCTACCTGAAATACTTTTCCTCCATGTAAAAAAAATGATAGATGTTTTTGGGCTCTGAGTTATTTGCGGAGTTATTCGGTCGTCAGACGCATAGCAAGGTAGGCATACAGATCGATAATTTCGATATCAGAATCCATAGCGCTCCGGGCGCATGAAAGATGAATCTGGCATTTGGGGCAGGCGGTGATCAGAGTCTGCGCGCCGGTTTGGCCGGCCTCTTCAATGCGCTCCACCTGAATGGCCTTCGAACAGCTCGAACACTCCATCCAGGCACTGGTCCCGCAGCAGAGTGCATACTGGCGATTGCGCTCCATCTCCACCAGAACCGTATCCGGAAGGGATTCAAGAAGCTGACGGGGTGGGTCGTAAACACCTGCCAGGCGACCCAGGCGACACGGGTCATGATACGTGACGGTTCGGTTCGATGACGACTGAAAGGATACACCCGCGTTGGGTAGTTCGCGCGACAAAAACTCCGTCATGTGCAAGACCTCAAAGGGAAGCTCGCCCACATGCTGGGGATAGTATTTCTTGAAGGTGACATAACCCTCCGGGCAGCTGAAGACAACGGTTTTGGCACCGGAGGATCGGATCACCTCAAGGTTTAGTTCGGCCAGCCGGCGGAAGGTGCTGTGGTCCCCGCACCAGAGGGCATCGTGCCCGCAACAGCGTTCATGATCACTGATGACGGGTTCAACGCCCATCTTGTTTAGCAATGTGAGCACACTTCGCGCCGTATCGAGAGGGGAGAGGTTCAGATATCGAAAGGTCACGTCAAAAAACGGCAGACAACCCACAAAATAAAAAACATCTCCGGTGTCTGCGAAAACTCCGGCTTCGCGGGCCCAATAGGTGCGTTGTTGGTTCACTTCGCGGGTTTGCAAGCCGGCAATGGTCTGCAGGACGCCGTGGTGGCTTTCCTGGGGCACATTTCCTGCATCGCGCGCCTGCTGACGCCGGGCACTGATAAATTCGGGGAAATCGATCTCTACCGGACACCGTTCGCTGCAGGCGGCGCAGCTCAGACAGGCCCAAATTTCGCGACCATTCATCAAATCGCTTTCCAGATCCAGCAGGACCTGTTTAATCATCTGCCGCGGAGAAAAATTTGACAATTCGCGACTGACGGGGCAGCTCCCCGTGCACAGACCGCATTCCATGCAGTAATCGATCTGTTTTTGGGTAAGATGCTTTAGTGGATCCATCATGAGCTCTTTTTTTCGGGTAGATCCAGGATCGGATCTGCATCGGTTTTGAGCGGGTTTAACCCCAGCGTCTGGAGCTGTTGTACAAAATCGTGAATTTCTTCGGCAAATACCGTCCCTTCGGAAGCAGAGATCCACTTGAGCCGCAGGCGGCGCTCGTCAATACCCAACAGCCGGAGTATTTCCCGGGTTTCCTCTATCACCTTCTTGCATCTCACATTACCTTCCAGGTAATGACAGTCGCCGATGTGTCAGCCGGATACCAGCAAACCGTCTGCCCCTTTTAAGAATGCCTTCAGCAGAAATCCGTGGTTGACCCTGCCGGTGCACATCAGGCGAATCAGGCGCACACCGGTTGGATACTGGATGCGGGAAACCCCGGCCAGATCGGCTCCGGCGTAAGCACACCAATTGCATACAAATGCCAGAATTTGCGGTTGATCATCGGAAGCCATCGCTATCGCCTCGGCAGACATAGGTTATGCACTCAATCTTCAATCATCCGGTTGATTTGCTCGTCTTTGTAATGAGCCAAAGAGGCCGCTCCGGTCGGGCAGGCTACATTGCAAACGCCGCAGCCGGTGCACTGCGCCGCTGTCACCACCGCCTGCTGTCGGCCGCTGTCGACTTGCTTGACCTTGATCGCCTCGAAACAACAGGCCTTTTCACACTCACCGCATGCCCGGCACAGTTGAGCATCCACTCGGTTGATCATGCTGTCAGTGGCAATCTTTTTCCTGGAAAGCACGGCCAGTGCGCGGGAAACCGCACCACGGGCCTGGGAAATGCTTTCGTCGGCAAATTTCGGACCCTGTGCCAAACCGCACAGGAAAAATCCGGGTGCCGCAAAATCGAGCGGCCTGAGCTTCGGATGGGCCTCCATAAAAAACCCGTCTTCATCCAGGGGCAGGCGCAGGGTCTCAGCCAACTCCCGGCTTTCCGGTCGGGGACGGATCGCGGCACTCAACACCACCAGATCGGATGGCAGCTGAACCGTTGTCTGCAGCTGCGCATCAAAAACGGAAACCAGCAAGGTATCGGCATGTCGCGTGACCTCAGGCTTGCGGTCCAGCTCGAATCGATAGAAACGAACACCCTGGCGGCGGGCTTGCAGGTAGGCGGTTTCCTTAAAACCGAAGGTGCGGATATCGCGGTAAAGAACCGATATCTGCGCATCGGGGTTGATGGTCTTCAGCTGCAAACTGTTCTTGACAGCAGCCGTGCAGCACACACGGCTGCAGTAAAGAAATTCGGGTTCTCGCGATCCGACACATTGAATCATCGTAACGTGCTGCAGCTGTTTTGCTTTCTCGGGTGCTGCCTGCAGCAGGTCTTCAAATTCTTTCTGGGTGACGACCCGGGGATGCCGGCCGTAAAGATATTCAGTGGGTTTATACTCTTGTCCCCCCGTTGCGACAACCACAACACCATGGGAGATGGAGCGGGAACCGTTTTTGTCCGCAATTTGGGAAGTGAAGTCCCCGCAACTGCCGACAGTTGATGTCACTTGTGCTTCCTTGCAGACGGTAATCAGCGGCTGGTTTTCAACTTCCTCTATGAGATCTTGAACGTAGCGTGCCGGGCTGGAACCGTCTTCGGTGTAGGCAAGCGTGCGGGCGTTGCCGCCCAGCTCCGCGGTTCGTTCCACCAGTGTGGCTTCGAATCCTTGCTGTGCAAAAGATAACGCAGCGCTGAGACCGGCAAGACCGCCACCGATAACCAGGGCCGATTGAACCACCTCGTAAGATCCTTCATGAAGCGGTTCGAGAAGTCGGGCGCGGGAAACAGACATGCGCACCAATTCTTTGGCCTTTTGCGTCGCCGCTTCCGGCTCTGCCTGGTGCACCCAGGAGTCGTGTTCGCGAATATTGGCAAGTTCAAACAAATAGGGATTCAGACCGGCTTCCTGCAGCGTCTTGCGAAAGATCGGCTCGTGGGTTCGAGGGGTGCAGGATGCCACAACCACCCGATTGAGTTGATGGTCTGAAATGGCCTGCTGCATTTCCCTGAGCTGGTCGGTGGAGCAGGCGAACATGCAGTGGGTCGCATAGGTTACGTTGGACAGTTTGCGGGCAAAATCGGCAACCGCCTCCACATCCACCACGCCGGCAATGTTGACTCCACAGTGACAGACAAAAACTCCGATGCTGGGTGCTTCTGCGCTTACGTCGCGCTGTGGAAGGGAGCGCGGGACCGCGACGAGCGAACCGCGCGAGTCGGCCAGCACGGCGGTTGCCTGCGCTGCGGCGCTGCTGCCCTGCTGTACGGAATCCGGAATGTCTTTGGGCCCCTGAGCGCCGCCGCAGACATAGACGCCGGGCTTTGCGGTTGCGACGATATCCAGCGGCTGGGAGGCGATGAAACCTTGCTCGTTCAGCGGCACGCCGATAACCTTCGCCAGTTGGACCGTCGAAGGATTCGGGCACAGACCGACGGAAAGAACGACCATGTCGTACGTTTCGTCGCGCAGGGATCGATCCGGCTCGCAGTAAGTTATGCACAGGGAATCATCTTCGGGATTTGGCACCACCCGGGAAATCAGTGAGCGCACGTATCGCACGGTGTTATCCGATGCGGACCGTTCGTAGAAGCGATCGAATCCCTTGCCGTGAGCACGCATATCGATGAAAAAAATTGTGGTGTCGATGTCCAGCGAGTGTTCTCTGGTGATCATGGCCTGCTTGGTGGCCGACATGCAGCAAACAGAGGAGCAATAATCGTTTCCCAGATGGCTGTCACGGGATCCCACGCACTGGATCCAGGCGATGCGGCCAGGACGTTGACCGTCCGAAAGGCGCTGGATGCGACCCCGGAAAGGGCCGGCTGCAGACAACATCCGCTCGTATTGCAGGCTGGTAATCACATTCGGCCAGCGCCCATAGCCGTATTCTTGCTTGCGGCGCGCATCGAAAAGCTCCAATCCGCCTGCCAGAATCAGCGCCCCGGTTTCCAGGGTGATGATTTCATCTTCCTGGTCAAACAGGATCGCCTTATTGTTACAGACCTTTTCGCAGACACGGCATTTTCCCTTCTTGAAATAGATACAGTGTTCTTTGTCAATCGTGTAAACAAGGGGAACTGCCTGCGGGTAGGGGATATAAATCGCTTTGCGGGGTTGCAGATGCATGTTGAACGGATCGGGAACTTTCTGGGGGCACTTTTCCGCACAGATGTTGCACGCCACGCATTTTTGCGGATCTACGGCGCGGGCTTTCTTTTTCAGGGTTACCTGAAACCGACCCGGTTCGCCGTTTAGACCGAGAACGTCGGTATAGGCCAGGATTTCGATATCGGGATGAGTGGCCAGTTTGGCAATCTTGGGGCCCATCATGCAAGAAGAGCAATCATTGGTGGGAAAGGTTTTGTCCAACTGGGCCATGACACCGCCCACATTGGCCTTTTCTTCCACCAGGTGCACTCTGAAGCCGGAGCTGGCTACATCCAGGGCGGCCTGGATACCGGCAATGCCGCTGCCGATAACGGTTACGGATCCGGTTTTTTCTGCCTGTGCAGTGAGCCGCGTTTTTTGCGTCATGGGTTGCCCCGGAGGTTGAGCTGCTCAAGCAAAGAAATGGGATCCGTGATGTGTCTCGAGAGCCATCGCTTCACCCCGGAGACATTGTGCGCAAGCCCAATTAGTTCGGTAAAGTAGTAGACCGGGAAGGAAAACCGCTTCCCCCACTCCGCACCGATCTTCTCCTGATGCATGTCCAGGTTTGCCTGACACATCTGGCAGGACACAACGATGGCCTGGGCCCCAACCCGCTCGGCCATGTCATAGAGCTTTCCGACAAGGTGAGAAACAATGTCGGGCCGGGAAAGCACCTGGCTGGCACCGCAACAGTCGGTTTTATAGGCCCAGGGGATCGCCGTGGCGCCCAGGTTCTGAATGATGCGGTCCAGCGCCTGGGGATTTTCAAAGTTGTCCGCTTCGGTGATCTCCGGCGGGCGGTTGGCCATACAGCCATAGTAACTTACCACCTGCAGCCCTTCCAGCGGAGTGCGCATGTTTTCGGCCGTTGTTTGCAGCATCGCGTCGGTGGCCAGGAAAGTCGCCAGGTCCCAAACACTCGGCAAGGAGTCTTGCAGAACGATACCATAGCGGTTGGCGGAATCCCGATTCAGTGCCCAGGAGGCCGTTTTGAGTCGATTGAAACACATGGGGCAGGGAACCAGCAGGTCCGAATGCGGCATTTGGGATGCCAGGTTCAACGTTCGACCGGCCAGCTCGACTCCTGCCCGGTGATGAATGCTGTGAGCGGCGGTCGCTCCGCAGCAATTCCAATCGGGAATTTCTTCAAGCTCAATGCCCAGGGAAGCGCAAATACCCTGGATCGATTCAGCATAATCTTTTGCGGTTCCTTCCAGGGAGCATCCCGGATAATAGGCTACCTTCATGACAGGTTCTATCTCTTTTCAGGACGGCCCAAAATGTTGCGGACCTCTTTTTTCCCCTTGATGGTTTTGGGAAGCAGTGCAAATCGTCCTTTACGACCCATCCGCCAGCCTAGCTTTATTTCGGCACCCAGGGTATGGGCCTGCCACATGCGCCGGAGCATGCCGCTTCGAAGCAGATATTCCGGAATAAAGGTGGTTTCACACACCCGGCCCCACCTCTTGAGGTCTTTCAAAAAGATGTTGTGCAGGTCCAGAATCTGGGGGTGGGGACAGGGGATGCCTTTTTGTACCGCCGTCTCTTTGAGGCAATCCATCAGTTCGGCGATTTTAACGTCGTTCGGACAGCGCGTCGTGCAGGTCTCGCATGCGGCGCATACCCAGATCGTTTGGCTATGCAACACGGTTTGGGGCAGTCCGACAATCACAAGGCGAATCACTTCATCCGGGTACAGATCCATGGCAAAGCTGACCGGACAACCGTTGGTGCACTTGCGGCATTGATAACAGGCGGATGCCTGAAAAGGGCCGGCCGCTTCCACTTGCTGCAAAAAACGAACATCCGGGGTGATGGTCTCCGGGAGCATCGATGCCGGATGTTTTTTGTCAAGCGTGTGAGAGTCTGCCATTGTCGCCCTCGAACGGTTGGCTGATAGGCTGCTAGGAGCTGATTTAAACCATATTCATAAAATGAAAAAAATTTGTTTCTGTCAAGGCAAATGTCTTCACGATCAGTTGCCGATGCCGCCTGCTCACGGCAATGTTGGCAACGGCCACTACCGCAGCAGGCCCCAACTGCGGGAAAAACCGGAAAGATCATCGCCATCGCAGTTTTTTTTGAACCCACCGAATGGGGCCGGGAGGGGGATTGCGGCCGAATGCTCAGCCGGCAACCGATCAAATTGTGCCTCGAAATATTGACGTGCGCGCCGTAAATATGTGATTGGTATCTGAACATCGCGTCTGCCCGGTCCGTCTGCCCGGCATCGCAAACATCGGAGGAGGAGCATTATGGGAAAATACATCGGCGCCCTGGATTTGGGTACAACCAGCAATCGATTTATCATCTTCGACCACAGCGGCCAGATTATCGGTCTCGATCAGATGGAACACGAACAGATTTATCCTCAGCCCGGCTGGGTGGAACACAATCCGATGGAGATCTGGCGCAACACGGAAGCCGTTATCCGGGGGGCTTTGGGGAAAACCGGAATTTCGGGAAAAGAGCTTGCAGCGATCGGCATCACCAATCAGCGTGAAACCACCGTTGTTTGGCATAAAAAGACCGGGCAGCCCTTATACAATGCGATCGTGTGGCAGTGCACCCGCACAGCCGATATATGCAAGCAACTGGAAGAAGGCTACGGTCAGGATCGCTTTCGTGCCCAAACCGGCCTGCCGATTGCCACCTATTTTTCCGGCCCGAAAATCAGCTGGATACTGAAAAATGTGCCCGAAGCCGCATCGGCCGCCGAAAAGGGAGATGCCCTGTTCGGTACGATCGAAACCTGGGCGATCTGGTGGCTGACCGGCGGACCGAGGGGAGGCGCGCACGTGACCGATGTCACCAACGCCAGCCGAACCATGTTGATGAACCTCGAGACCCTGCAGTGGGACGAGGAAATACGGAACGTTTTGGAGATTCCCGAGAGTATGCTGCCGCGCATTGCCCCTTCGGTGGATTCGAGCACCTGGGGACACACCCAGGCCGACGGTGCGCTGGGGGCAACCATCCCGGTGTGCGGCGCACTCGGCGACCAACAGGCGGCCCTGGTCGGTCAAACCTGTTTCGATATCGGGGAAGCCAAAAACACTTACGGCACGGGATGCTTTCTCCTGCTGAACACCGGCACCCAACCGGTGCCCTCCCGTCATGGCTTGATCACCACGGTCGCTTATCAGGTCAACGGTGAAAAGCCGGTCTTTTGTCTCGAAGGGTCGATCGCCATTGCCGGTGCGCTGGTGCAGTGGTTGCGGGACAACCTGGAGATGATAAAAAGTGCCCCCGAAGTCGAACAGCTGGCCCGGGAGGTGGAAGACAACGGCGGTGCCTACATCGTGCCTGCTTTTTCCGGGCTGTTTGCACCTTACTGGCGGGCAGATGCACGCGGCGTGGCTGCCGGTCTGACGCGTTTCGTGAACAAAGGCCATATCGCCCGCGCCGTGCTGGAAGCCAGCGCATACCAGACAATGGACATTGTCGAAGCGATGAACAAGGATTCGGGTGTCGAACTCAAGCAGCTTAAAGTCGACGGGGGCATGGTAGCCAACGAACTGCTGATGCAATTCCAGGCGGATATACTCGATGTACCGGTCATCCGACCCAGTGTGACAGAGACAACCGCCCTGGGAGCGGCCTACGCTGCAGGCATGGCTGTTGGATACTGGGCGGGAACCGACGAACTGAAACGGAACTGGTCCGTGGACAAGACCTGGGAGTCCAAAATGAGTGCCGATTCGCGCCAGCGCCTGATCAGCGGTTGGAAAAAGGCAGTGACGCGAACCTTCAACTGGGTGGATTGATGCAATTCGAATTCTGCACAGCCAACCGAATTCTCTTTGGTCCCGGCACCCTGCGGCAAGTCGGACCGTTTGCCGCCGATAAGGGCAAACGGGTACTGGTGGTGACGGGAAGCGGCGTCGATCGGGCCGAGCCGCTGTTGCAGCAGTTGAAAGACCATCGCCTGGATTGCCGGAGTTTCACAGTCACCGGTGAGCCGACCCTCGAAACCCTGAGACAGGGACTGGATTGCGTGCGCAGCCATGCTGCAGACCTGGTGATCGGATTCGGCGGCGGGAGCGCCATCGATGCGGGAAAAGCCATATCCGCCCTGGCAAACAACCGCGCCGATGTCCGCGAATATCTGGAGGTCATCGGTCGTGGCCGGCCGTTGGAAAATCCGCCGTTGTGCTATGTGGCCATTCCCACGACCGCCGGCACCGGCGCGGAAGCGACCCGCAATGCGGTGCTCAAATCGACACGCGATCAGGTAAAAGTCAGCTTGCGCAGCCCCCTGATGCTCCCGTCGTTGGCGGTTGTCGATCCGGAGGTAACCTTGTCGCTGCCACCGGCCGTCACGGCAAGCACTGGCATGGATGCTCTGGCGCAGCTCCTGGAGGCGTTCGTATCCAACCGGGCCAATGCATTGACCGATGCACTGTGCCGTGAAGGACTGCGACGAGCAGCAGGCTCGCTGCAGCGGGCCTATCACCGTCCGGACGATCTGGACGCGCGCCGAGATATGTGCCTCGCAAGCCTGCTGAGTGGCATGGCGCTGGCAAATGCGGGTCTTGGTGCCGTCCACGGGATTGCCGGACCACTGGGGGGCATGTGCACGGCACCGCACGGAATGGCGTGTGCCCGGCTGCTGCCGCCGGTGATGGGGGCCAATGTGAAGGCCCTTTGCGAAAGACATCCCGATTCACCGATGCTGCCAAGATTTCAGGAAGCCGCCCGGCTGCTTACCCGCTCCGTTGAGGCCGATGCGGATGACGGCATCCGATGGCTGCAGCAACTGTGCGAAGAATTTTCGATCCCCTCACTCTCGGACTGCGGATTGAAGAAAAATCAGGTTCCCCGGTTACTAGACCAGGCCCGACTGGCAAGCAGTATGAAGGGAAACCCGGTCGTGCTGACCTCAGGGGAGTTGGAGGGAATCGTCACGAGTGCATACTGAGCCCGATGAAACGAGCGATTGATCGAACAAGGACAGCGACGCGTTGGAACACATTATCATTATCGGCGGTGGTGTGGGAGGTGCAATTGCCCACGATCTTTGCCTGCGGGGATTTTCGGTAACTCTGCTCGAGAAGGGGGCGCTGGTTTCCGGTTCAACCGGCCGGCATCACGGTCTGCTGCACAGCGGTGCCCGCTATGTCCTGCACGACCGTAAAAGCGCCCGCGAATGTATCGCTGAGAACCGGATTCTGCGACAAATTGCCCCCGAGGCCCTCGAGCAAAATGACGGTCTGTTTGTAGCCATCAGCGATGCGGACATGGTGCACCGCACAGACTTTGTGGAAAAATGTGAAGAGGCCGGCATACCGGCACTAGAAATTCCGCCGGCAACCGCGTTGCAGCTGGTCCCCAATCTTGCCGCTGATGTGATAACGGCCTTTCGGGTTCCGGATGCCACGATGGATGCCTGGCGGCTGCCCATGCACTTTTTCGCTTCTGCCCGGTCCAACGGGGCCGACATCCGGCCGTATTCGGAGGTCACCGAAATCGTCTCCACGGGCAAAAAGGCCGCCGGTGTTACGGTCTTCGACCATCGGACGCATCAGTCCTATTTTCTCGAAGCGGATCTGATCATCAATGCAACCGGGCCATGGTCTGCCAGAACCGCTGCCATGCTGGGCATCGAAATTCCGGTGCGTCCGGTTCCCGGTGTCATGGTCAGTGTTGCGCCGCGTTTGACCCACATGGTCATCAACCGATTGCACCCCGCCGATGACGGTGATATCATCGTACCCCAGCGACAGTTGTCCCTGCTGGGCACCACCGCCTGGCTGTCCGAGGACCCGGATGATGTACAGATACCGCCGGGTCACGTCACCAAAATTGTATCATTGTGTGCCCGCCTGGTGCCGCAGGTCAGCAAATTGCCCGTCCATGCGGTCTGGGCGGCTGCCCGCCCGGTAATCATGCGGGATCGCGGCGCGAAACCGACCCGGATCAGCCGTACGTTCAGCAGTATCGATCATGCCGTAGAAGACGGCATCGAGGGCTTTATCTCCATTTTGGGTGGCAAAGCCACCACCATGCGAGCGATGGCCGAGGCGGCTGCCGATCTGGTATGTGAAAAAACCGGACGTCAGATTGACTGTCGTACACACGACACCCCACTGGTTCATTACCGGCAATATTTCCGCCCGGCTTGAACCGAAGCGGCCAGTCGTTTCGCAAGGACAACAACAACGGGTATGTCTTTGAAACAAATAACTTTCAAGATGTTACGCTACAAACCAGGTGTTATCGATCCGGCACGGTTTTTTACCTACTCCCTGGCGGTCGGGGAACAGTCGAGCGTTCTGGATTGTTTGGAAATAATCCGCCTGAAGCTGGAGCCGACGCTCGTATATCGCCATTCGTGTCATCACAGCTCTTGTGGCACCTGTGCCTGTGTCATCAATGGCACGGAGCGGCTGGCATGCACCACGAATGTGCTGGACCTGGACAGCCCGGTCGTTACCCTGGAGCCGCTGAACGGTTTCGAACGGATCGCTGATTTGGCGGTCAGGATCGACCCTTTGTTCCTGGAAATCGATCCGAACTGGACCTATCTGCAGCCTGCAGAGGGCTCCGGCGGGAAAACGCCGCTTTCAAACACCGCAAACTACCGTCGGTTTGAAAACTGCATCGAGTGCGGTAGCTGCATGTCCGCCTGCCCAGTCTCGCAGACCGGTCAGAAGTTTGTCGGGCCTGCCGCCCTGGCGGCCATGCACCGTGAGATTCTAAAATCACCTGCATCGAGGAACGAGCTGTTGACACTGGCGGGCGGGAAGCGCGGCGAACGCTGGTGCCGACGTGCGCTGGCTTGCAGCCGGGTGTGTCCCACCAAAGTATATCCTGCTCGGCATATCGCCGATATAAGAAAAATGTTGAATAAAGAGTGACTATCCGTGCATTCGCCTCTGATCAGGTTGCCGGAGGAAAGGCGCGAGGAAGACAGCGCGCCAGGAAATCGAGGCGATGTCGGCCAAAGGTGAGTTCTAACTTGCAGGAGTATCGATCGTTGGATCTATTTATACCGTCTTTTCCGTGAATGTGCAGTTGCACTGATCCCGCCGTGTTACTGCCATAAGTCCCGATTTCAAATCATCACTGCCGGGGCTGCTGGGGAACCGAAAAAACCAAATCACACCGCACCGGCAACGATGCGCTGTTCGCCGCTCACGATTATCAATTCGGTTTCTTTACCCGTGCACGCCAGTGTCATATTAAGGGCCCGGCCCATCGCGGCGGCCAGGGCTGTCGGTCTGGACTTGCTGATGATCACCGATAGATTGGCCCTGGCGGCCTTTTGAACCAGTTCATAACTGATTCTTGACGATAAAACCAGCAGGACGGCCTCGGCCAGCTTACCGTTGAGGAAGACTTTCCCGATTGCCTTGTCGAGCGCGTTGTGGCGGCCCACGTCTTCTGCAAACGAGATCATCTCCAGCCGACCGTCAAACAGCATTGCAGCATGGGATCCCCGGGTTTTCGGATAGTATTTCTGGTTTTCGGCAAGTTTGTCGACGCAGTCGAGTATGCGCTCGATTTCCACCTGAAAACCATTTTTTGCAGGGGTAAGTATCTGATAGAGGTCCTTGATCATCTCTTTGCCGCAAATGCCGCAGCTGGTTTGGCTGACAAATCCTCTTCTTTCAAGCAGGTCGGGTATCTGTTCGCGTCTTTCGGGCCTGAGCCGGATGTCGATAACATTCGGGTCGAGATCTTTACAATATCCCACCGTAAGGAAGTCATCGGGAGAATTCACAAGCCCCTCCCCGAGACAGAATCCGGCTGCGTGGAACATTTCTTCCCCGGGGGTTCTCATCACTACTGAATAGGGCTTCTCGTCGATGCGAATCAACAAGGGTTCCTCTCCGATTAAATCAAGATGGCCGGGTGCGCAGACCCCTGTTTTACACCGCAGCACCTGATAGGATCCTGTATGGGTGTTTGCACTCATTTCTTGTGATTCCTTGAAGCGCGGGGGTTGAGAGATGGAGGTGTCTGTTTACCCCCTAAAACATATTAATCCAGATCCAGCTTCTCTTTGCACTGATTGCATTTCACTGCGCCCCGGAATACTTTATTGCCGCACTGCGGGCAAACGTATCGGGCTTCCTCGTCTCGAATCCATTTTTCGGTACCTACTTTTCGCCGGTACGGAATCGCACGTAAAATAACTTTTTTACCGACAGCCATCGGGAAGTTGTCGATGTGCTCGCAGGGAAATTCATCGCATTGATGACAGCCGCTGTAACCTTTTTGTTTTGTGCAGGCTCGGATCTCGCACTGCCGGCAGTGCATGAACGGTTCATCCGACAGGCAGCCTTTACAGCGAATATCCTCTGCTGTGAGATTTTCACAATTCGGAAGAGCGCCCTTGCCGGAAATACCTCCCTTGTAGAGGCCCACCAGCGCTTCCTTGAATTTCTGGTTGTTGTCGCGATCAGCAATATAAACGGCACAGACTCCGCAATACAGACCGCAGGGAGAAGCAAAATCCGGATTTATCTTCATTGTTCGAATCCTTCCTTGTTTACTGTTTTCTTTATCTTCGAAGGCAGGACCGATCCGGTTTAGCGCTCTTGCATCCGGCTTTATTTCTCAGCTGCAGGCTCAGGCGAAGGCGGGAAAGAAACCAGCGATTTGGTTAACACGTAAGCTGCTTGTAGTGCTTCTGTGGGGCAGAGCGGAAAACACTCTTTGCAGTCCCAGCATTCCTTGGCGGCTATCTCCGGGATGAAACTGATCTCCTTGCGAACGCCTCTGTCGACAAATCCAACGGCATCCTTTTTTTTCACCTCGGCGCAGTATCTGACACACAAGCCGCAATGAATGCAAAACGAAGCATGTTTTTCAAAACGGTCCCTGTCAGCTCCATACTCCCGGGCCAGGTTTTGCAATTCTGGGGAATCGGGGGCGTGCGCCAGCAGAAGTTCCAGGATCATTTTGCGAAGCTTGTCGATCTTCTCGGATCTGGTTCTGACCACCAGGTTTTCCTCTACCGTGTAAACGCAGGAAACGACACGCTTTGTCCAGCCGCGAATCTCTACTTCCACGATGCAGAGCCGGCAACCTCCGAAAGGTTCCAGTTTGTCGTGGTGGCACAGGGTGGGGATCGATATCCCTGCACTTCGGGCTGCCTCCAGAATGGTCATCCCTTCGCTCGCTTCGACATCTTTTCCATCGATCTGTAAAAGAACCTTGCTCATTTCGCTTTGCTCTTTCTGGTTATGATTCGTTCTTCTTCGGGAATCGGAGACGGAACAGGTTCGCCGGATATCTTTTTCACCGCACCAAATTTAGAGGGGCAGACTTCAAAGCAAGTGCCGCATTTCGTGCATTTCTCCTGCTCGATCAAGTGGATCGTCTTTTTTGCGCCGTCAACCGCATCGACCGGGCACTTCCGCTTGCATATCATACAGGCCTGGCACTTGTTTGGATCGATATAATACGATATCAGCTCCTTGCAGGACAGGGCCGGACACTTTTTCTCCCTGATGTGCGCCTCATACTCCTGTCTGAAGTAGCGCACCGTGCTGAGAAACGGATTGGGGGCGCTGGTGCCTAATGCACAAAGTGAGGCCTCCTTGGCCACCTCGGCCAGCTCCTCCAACAGCTCGATGTCGCCCTCTTTGCCTTTTCCTGCGGTGATATTGGTGAGAATCGTAAGCATCTGCCCCAGACCTTCGCGGCAGGGCACACATTTGCCGCAGGATTCATCCGTGAGGAAGTCAATAAAGTACCTGGCGACATCGACCATGCAGGTATCTTCATCCATCACGATCATCCCACCGGAGCCCATCATAGAGCCGGCCTTGGTGAGTTCATCAAAACCGACTTCCAGATCCAGCAGTTCATCAGGGATGCAGCCTCCAGACGGCCCCCCGGTTTGAACCGCTTTGAACCTCTTGCCCCCGGGGATTCCACCGCCTATCTTGTAGATGATATCTTTCAGGCTCATGCCCATTGGCACTTCGACAAGACCGGTATTGGTTATCTTGCCGACCAGGGAGAAAATCTTCGTACCCTTGCTGCCCTCCGTTCCATATTGCGTAAACCAATCAGCGCCTCTGTTGACAATTAGCGGAACATTCGCCCACGTCTCGACATTGTTCAAAACACTGGGTCTGCCCCAAAGGCCCTTGATGTTGGAGCGGATATACTTTGGCCTGGGTTCTCCAACCCGGCCTTCCAGGGCCGTCATCAGGGCTGTCGATTCGCCACAGACAAACGCACCGGCCCCTCGGTGCACTTTCACGGTGAAATCAAAGCCGGAACCGAGGATGTTTTTCCCGAGAAAACCATACTCCTCCGCCATTTTGATGGCCAGAATGATATTTTCGACGGCCAAGGGGTATTCCTGCCGGACGTAGATATAACCCTCGTGTGAGCCGATGGCATATGCGCCGATGGTCAGCCCCTCGAGGATGGAGTGGGGGTTGCCCTCCAGCAGGCTCCTGTCCATGTATGCGCCGGGGTCACCTTCGTCTGCATTGACGATCACGTATTTTATTTCGTCCGGGGCATCGCGGGATCCTTCCCATTTTCTTCCTGCGGGAAAGCCGCCACCGCCCCTGCCTCGCAGGTTGGATTTTTTCACCTCTTCCAATACCTGCTCCGGGGACATCCCTGAAAGCGCTTTGGCCAGAGCAGAATATCCGCCGATGGCCAGATAGTCGTCGATGCTCTTGGGGTCAATGCTGCCGTTGAAGCCGAACACCAGGCGCTCCTGGTGCTTGTAGAAGGGGATATCCGACTCGTGAATGATCTTTTTGTTGGTATCCGGGTCGGTGTAGAGCAGCCGTTCGATGACCTTTTTCTGCACGATCGTCTCGGAGACGATTTCCGGAACATCTTCCGGTGCTATCTGGAAATAGGCGATTTTCTCCGGGTGGATGACGATGATCGGCCCCCTTTCACAAAACCCATGGCAGCCGGTCTTGCGGATGTCCACCTTGTCCTGCAGGCCCTGTTTGTTGATCTCCTCTTCGATACGGGCAGCAACTTTTCGACTGCCGGTGGCATGGCAGGCAGAACCGGAACAAAGGGTGATACAGGGTTTGTCCGGTTCTCTTTTCGACAGGAGGTCTTTTCTGAATTTTTCCAGATCAGCTGGTGAACCTATTCGCGGCATCGTTTTATCCTACTCGTAGTCTTTTAACACATCGGCGGTTTCGCCCGGGGCCATCTTGCCGTGCGTCTTCCCATCGATTTCCATCACCGGACCCAAAGCACAGCATCCAAGGCAGTTCACTGTTTCCAAACTGAATTTCAAATCGAGGTCCGTTTCTCCCGGCTTGATGCCGGTAAGGTCCTGGACCGTGTCCAGGATGCGGGTTGCGCCGCGAACGTGGCAGGCCGTACCCATGCACAGGTGAATTTCATGGCGCCCTTTCGGAACCAGGCTGAAGGCCTTGTAAAAGGTCGCGATGTGCTGAATCCGGGTGAGGGGAACCTGCAGTTTGTCGCTGACCCTCTCTAAAGCCTTCTTGGGAAGCCAATGATTTTCGCTCTGGATCTCCAGCAACACCTGAATCAGTGAGCTGGCTTCGCCCCGGTGCTTTTCAATAATCCGATCGACCCTGTCGTTATCCATATCCGCTGTCCCGATCCTCTTTATTCTCGCATTCGCTGCCGATTCTCTCGCCTTCATGCCAGCGCAAACCGCTTTTGGCTTTCATCGAACCGGACCAGTCCGTGTAAGGATGAAATTTTCATATGTTTCGACACTTCCGACGGGTTCAGGCCCAGAATCTCTGAAATCTCTCCGGTCGAAAGGGGTTTTTCACGCAGCAGCAGCATGATCTGGCTGATGGCCAGCTTGTCGATGACCAATTCCCCGATTAACCGGCCGGCCTCTTTGCTGGCGTAAAAATCCCTGTACGCCTTTTCCGATTTGGATGGGATCCGCAGCCGCTCCCTCTCCACCAGCTTGAGATAGGGAATCAGATTTGTGGCGGCCTCGAGATTGACCTTCAACCCTTTTGCGTCGATTCCTTCGCTTTTGCCGAGCGGCCCGATTTCGTCCACCTTCGCGCAAAAGGCGTTGATCTTTTCGGCAAGCAAGATCCCCTCGCCGGACGACAAAAACTCGATCGTCAGCCTTTCCGGGTTCAGCCCGATGTGCGCCATTATTTTTTTGGACAGAAGCACGTTGCCCAAGGCGTCGTAATTCCCGTGGGTGATGTAGTTGCATTCGTTGAGACGGCATCCCCCGATAAAGACCCCGTCGATCTTGTTTGTAAAGGCCCTGAGCACGAATTCCAGGTCGACCCTGCCCGAACACATCACGCGAATCAGCCTGATATCGGTTGCGTATTGAAGTCTGGAAACTCCAGCCATGTCAGCAGCGCCGTATCCTCACCAGTGGCAAACAAAGCCCAGGACTTTCGGCTTAAATCGAGCACTCATTCGTTCTCAACTCCTTTGTCGGTAACACCGGATTTTTCATTCGCACCCCCTCGGCCGATCACCAGCCGTCGGACTCATTGCTCCTGCGGGCTCCTGTCAGGCGAACGCCGTGTCAATCTGGCTCAACAGCTCTTCGTCGGTAAAGTGCTTCAGAAAGATCGCGTTTGTAGGGCACTTTGCACAGCAGAGTCCATCGCCTTTGCACAGGACCGGGTTGACCCAGGCCTTTCTTCCCATCGGTGTCTCGCGGAAATCGATGGCACCATAGCTGCAGGCCGTGATGCAAGCACCGCACGACACGCAATCGTTCTCGGTCACCTCGCAGACCGAGCCGGAGACGGTGACGATATCATGGGACAAAAGGGTCAGCGCCCGGCTGGCCGCTCCGTATGCCTGGTTGATCGCCTCGGGGATGTGCTTGGGATAGTGAGCGGTTCCGCACAGAAAAACGCCGTCCGCGGCAAAGTCAACCGGCCTGAGTTTGACGTGGGCTTCCTTGAAAAATTCATCCGCACCCAGCGGAACCTTGAAAAACTGTGAAATCTCTTTGTTGCCGGCCGACGGAACAACGGCGGCCGCCAGAACCAGATAATCGGCATCGATGGCAAGCTTGCGCCCCAAAATGGGATCGGTTGCGGAAATCCGCAGAACAGGCCGTCCCTCAGCCGTGGCCGCTTCCACACCCGGTTTATCAGCGGGCTGGTATTGAATGAACTTTACATCGTTGTCAGATGCTTTGCGGTAATAATCCTCTATAAACCCGTAGGTTCGCATATCCCGAAACAGGATGTAGATATCCATTTCCGGGTTCAGTTCCTTGAGTTTCAGGGCGTTTTTGATCGAATGACTGCAACATACCCGGCTGCAGTAATTTCTGTCTTCGTTTCGGCAGCCCACGCACTGAATCATCACGACCGCCCGGGCGTTGATGATTTTCTCCTCTTTTTCCGCGATTTTCTCTCCCAACTCGATGTTGGTCAGGATCCGGTCGTCATCGCCATACAGGTACTCGGTGGGTTTGTATTCATCGGCGCCCACCGCGATGACGGTGGCACCATGTTTTATCCGCGTGCGGCCCCTTTCAGAGGTCACCGCGGTTACGAAATTGCCGACATAACCGGTAGCTTCCGTGATGGCGGCATCCGTATATACATGGATCAGTTGGTTCTGATAGACCTTGCGCTCGAGCTCGCGCAGGTAGGCCTGAACGTCCATTCCGTCGAGCGTGAAATGGATTCTTCTGGCCACGCCTCCCAGGTCCGAATTTTTTTCCAGCAGGTAGACCTCGTGGCCCTGCTTGGCGATGGAGAGCGCGCAGGTCATGCCGGCGATACCGCCGCCGACCACCAGTGCGGCTTTGTTGACCGGCAGATCGATTTCCTGCAGCGGCTCCAGGTGGCAGGCGCGCGCTATCGACATCCGGGTGATGTCCTTGGCCTTATCGGTGGCATTTTCCTTTTCCTTCGCGTGGACCCAGCTGCAGTGTTCCCGAATGTTGGCCATGTCGAAGAAATACTGGTTGATTCCCGCTTCCCGAAGCGTGTCCCTGAAAAGCGGTTCGAGGGTCCGCGGAGAACAGGCGGCTACAACCACGCGATTGAGCCCCTTTTCCCGTATCGTCTCGGTGATGGATTCGGCGGAATCGGTTGCACACGAAAACAGCTGTTCGGTGGCGTACACAACGTTGTCCAGGCCCTGGCAATACTCGACCACCGAAGGAACATCGACCACCCTTCCGATGTTTGCGCCGCAATGACAGACAAAAACCCCGACGCGGACCTCTTCTTCGGAGACATCTTTTTCCGCCGGATAGGTTCTTTCCCTGGAAAGCTTTCCGCGCCGGTAGTCGAGGAATTCACCGCACTGGGCGCCGGCGCCGCTGGCAGTGAAAACCGACTCGGGGATATCCAGAGGGCCCTGGAAGGCGCCGCTGACAAAAATTCCCGGGCGGGAGGTCTCTATGGGATTGGCGGAATTGGTTTTGCAGAATCCGTGGGCATTGAGCTCGATACCGTACAGATCCGCCAGCTTGTCCGCTTCCGCCGGGGGGGTCAACCCGACGGACAGTACCACCAGATCGAACTCCTCTTCCTTTACCCCGTCATCGTTGGTGGCGTACCGGATGGTGACATTTTTGCTTTCCGGGATCTCTTTTCCGATGGACACATAGCTTCTGATAAACCGGACACCGGGAAGGTTTTCCGCCCGCTGGTAGAAAAGTTCGAAATCCTTGCCGTAGGAGCGGATGTCGTTGTGAAATATCGTGCACTGCGCCTCGGCATCATGGTCTTTGGTCAGAATCACCTGCTTCTGGGTATAGGTGCAGCAAACGGCCGAACAGTAGCTGTTATCCCCGGGGGTAACCCGCCTGGAACCGACGCACTGGATCCAGGCGATTTTATGGGGGTGCTGCTTGTCGGAAGGGCGCAGTATCTCCCCTTCGTGCGGCCCGGTGGCGCTCAGCAGTCTCTCGAAATCGAGGCTGGTGACAACATTTTCAAACTTTCCGTAGCCGTAGTCGCCTTTGCGCTTCGGGTCGTAGGGCTCATATCCCGCAGACAGCAGAATCGCACCGACCTTTATATCGACCTTCTCCGGTTCCTGGCGAAAATCGATGGCTTCATTTTTGCAGACGCCCTCGCAGATGCGGCACTTCTTCTCTTTAAGGTAAATGCAGCTTTCTTCTATGTAGGTGACCAGGGGAACGGCTTGCGAGAAGTAGATATGGATGGCTTTGTTCGCAGAGAGGTCCTGGTTGTAAGGATCGGGGACCTCCACCGGGCAGTACTCGACACAGGTGCCACAGCCGGTGCAGTTGTCCTCGATGACGTACCGGGGTTTTTGGGTCAACGTGACCTTGAAGTCTCCCGCCTGTCCTTGAACACCGTCAACTTCCGTATATGTAAGAACCTCTATGTTCGGATGCCGGCCGACCTCGACCAGTTTGGGCGACAGGATTCACATGCTACAGTCGTTGGTGGGATAGGTCTTGTCCAGCTGGGCCATATGGCCGCCGATGGCCGGTGACTTCTCCACCAGATAAACCTTGAAACCCGAATCGGCAAGATCTAAAGAGGCTTGAATCCCGCTGATCCCACCGCCGACAACCATCACGTCACCGAAGTTGCTCTCCTCGAGGCGTTTGCTGAACTGCTGAAACGGTTCCTCTGGCATGCGCTCTTTTTCCACTTTCTATCCCCTTGTCAGATTCCGTAAGTCTGTAGATCCGCAGTTTCACGAACCGTAAAACCGTTCGCGGGTCGCGCAGATCAAATCACTTCTGCAATTATCTCCGTGATGTCCATGACCGCCAGGCTTTCGCTGTCCTCCAGGGTCAGCCTGCTTTCCTCAAAATGGGTGATGCAATACGGGCACGAAGTCGCCAGCACCTCGGCTCCCACGCTCTCGGCCTGCTGTAATCGGAAATCGGAGAACCGTTCCCCTTTCATCGTTTCCATCCAGATCCTGCCGCCGCCGCCGCCGCAGCACAGGCTGTCCTCCCGAGACTCGGGCATCTCGCTGAGCTGAAGTCCGGGCACCTTCGCAAGCGCCTTTCGGGGCTCGTCAAATATGCCGTTGTGCCGGCCCAGGTAGCAGGGGTCATGGTAGGTCACTTTCTTGGCGAACTCCTTGCTCAACGCAAGCCTGCCTTCGTCCATCAGCTCGCATAGATATTGGGAGATGTGGATCACCTCAAAGTTGACCATGAATTCGGGATACTCGTTTTTGAAGGTGTGATAGCAGTGGGGAGAGGAAACAAGGACCTTTTTTACCCCGCGGTCGATAAAGGTCTTGATGTTTTCTTTGGCCAGGCGTTTGAACAGATCCTCATCGCCGGTCTTGCGGATGCTTTCCCCGCAGCAGTTCTCCTTTGTGCCCAGTATTCCGTAGGCCAGGCCCGCCTTGTTGAGGATTTTGGCCGTAGCAACAGCCACCTTTTTCAGCCGCGGGTCATAGCTGAGGTAGCAGCCCGGGAAATAGAGCACTTCCATCTCCTCGCTGAAGGGCTTGACGGCCAATCCTTCGGCCCACTTGGCCCGGTCCTCCCGCTTTTCGCTCAAGGGATTGCCTTCGGCGGTGAGGCTTGCACTGATGCTGGGAACTGGGCTGGCCGAACCCGGAAAAACCCCGTATTCGGTGGCAATCCGGCGCAGCGCTACCCCGGAGTCAATCTGCCTTACGTCCCGGGGGCACTTGCTGGGGCAGATACCGCAGGTCGTGCAGCGCCAGATATCGTCGCTTTCGATATCGGTCATACCGAACGTAGCCTCCCGGACGATCTTGCGCATGCTGAAGGTTCTCACCCGGTTCCACGGGCACACCACATCACACAGTCCGCATTGATAGCACAGCTTGAAGGCTTCGCCGCCGTTTTCCTTGATGACCTCTACGATCTCTTTATAATCGGCTAGGTTCTCCACGCCTTGTCAATCCTCTTTTTTAGGTGGATTTTCAGTCTTTCTTTTTCATTCGGGCAACGGCATCCAATATCTTTTGCATGCCGTATTTGTCTGCCAGTGACTCCAGTCCGATCTCCAGCTCCTCCTGCTCTTCCTCTTCCTCGACTTCCTCTTCCCTTTCTTCCACCACCAGGGCATCGACCGTGCACCACTTCACGCACAGCGGCTCGTCTTCGCCTTCACACATGTCGCATTTCAGCGGAAGGCCCGAATCGGGTTCCTTGAAATCTTCCCTGGACGGGCAGGAAGCCCGGCAGAAGGCGCACTCGTCGTATTCTTTCCCGTCGATCGTGTATTTGTCTCTTCCGGCACATTCGGCCGGGGCGTAATCCCCAGCGTACACCGGAACATATACATCCCTGATTGGGTCGCGAATCAAACGGATACGCGCCCTGGCCGGATTGTTGCTGCTGTATTTGGGTTCGGCGTGAAAGGCGGAGCAGATCATCTCACACGCCCGGCATCCATGGCACTTATCGACATCGATTCTGATGGTTTTTACGATTTTCTTTTTCTTCTCACCCGTCACGGTTGTACCCCTTTCGCTTTATTCCTGCTCTTTCTCCGCAGAGGTCTCCTTGGTGGGAGCATCTTCGCTGTCGTTTAAAATTCCTCTTTTCACAAAGTCTTCGCTGACATAATCCAAACCCAGTTCCTGCAGGCACTCTTTGGTGGGAATGCCTTCTTTATTCCATCCCTTGAACTTGTAATAGGTGTCCAGGAGCTCCTTTTCGAGTTCGGGGAACCGTTTCTTCCAGTGGTCTTCCGGCGGCTTCTCATCGGCTCTCCGCAATCCTCTTCTTATGTTAACGGCCCTGACCAGCGTTCGGTACCTTTTGGCAGCTTGCGACAATATATCTTCATCCATATCGATCCCGGAACCGGCCGACATGAATTTCGGAATATTGTGTATGTGATACGGCGGCTTGATGTGAAATGATGACAAACCGGTGCACATGCCCAAGGCGTCGTCGATGTAGTGCATCCGCTCTTGCCAGTCGACGATGTCGCACGTCATTTCGACAGTCGGGTAAAAGGGCATGGAATATTCACCGCGTGGTTCCCAGTCCAGAAAATACTGCTTGAATCGGTCATCCGGCACCTGGAACCAATCCTTCACAAACTTCTCTCTGTGCTCTCTTTTGGGAAAAGGTGCCTGGGGGAACTGCCCTTCGATCTGGGTGATGTTCATCTTCTCGCCGGTGCAATACATCAGAAAATAGATGGGGTTGAGCATGGAGAGTTTGAGTGGCAGCTGCTCGTGTTTTTTAATGTTGTTGTGCGCGTATGCCTCTGCGCCCTTGCCGATCTGTTTGGCCGCCCAATAGGTACCGTTGGCCAGAACATCTCCGATTCCTTCCCGCCGAACAATTCGGTCAAGCAGCCAGTAAAATCTCTCCTCGTTTTCAGACGGCATTCCCGGCAGGTCATCGTCGGTTAAAATGCCGTTTTCATAAAGTTCGAGAGCAAAGGCCATCACCTGCGGGGTTGAGTATCCGTCTACGCCGTACTCTGTGGCACGCTGGGCGATTTTCAAACCAAAATCCAAATCCGACATGGCTGCCATGGTGTAGGTGAGTTTCGAGAAGCATTTCATCATGTAGGTGGGCTGTCCCGGTGGGGAAATGGTCGCCGCGCACTGCATCGGACAATTATAGCAACTGATCAGCCGCGTGCGCATATTGTTTAACGTATCTGTCCAGGCATCTGCGACTTCCGGGGTCCAAAATCCTTTTCTGCGGTGACGGGCATTTCCCCAGGAGAAATTTTCCGTGTGCCACTTCTCGTCATGGATGGCCATCTCCTGCGGTGACCCGAGCACCGCCAAGATGGGGATGACGCCCGGAATGGGATTGTCTTCCCGCCATTTTATGTATTCCAGCACTTCGTAGCAAAGCTCCATGAACTCAGCCGGTCGGGCAACATTGATGTCATTGGTGCCGCGAACAACGATGGCCTTTAACCGTTTGTCGCCCATGACAGCCCCGATTCCGCCGCGACTGGCGCTGGATCTGCCCTGCTCGATGGAGGCATAATAGACCCTGTTTTCCCCGGCCAGGCCGATAGCCGCCACCTGGGCTTTCGGTTGCTTCAACTCCTGGCGAATAATCTCCGCAGTTTCATTGGCGCCTTTCCCCTGCAAATGAGAAGCATCGCGGATTTCCACCTTGTCATTGTGTATCCACAAATAAACCAGATCAGGGGACTGGCCGCGAATGATCACCTTGTCATAACCGGCATACTTCAATTCCGGTGCCCAGAATCCGCCCATCATTGAAAATGCCATCAACTGCGTCTGGGGGGATATGGTGGTAACAATGGTGCGATTGCATCCGGTGGCAGGCGTACCGCACAGCAGACCGGCGGCAAATATCAGCAGGTTCTCAGGAGAAAAGGGCTCGATTTCAGGGGGAACCCTGTCCCACATAATCTTGGTGCTCGTACCCAGACCCCCCAGATAAAGCGCCGTGTCCTGTGGGTCCGTTTGTACCCTTTCAATGTTTCCCCGGGTTAGATCCACTTCCAGATTCACCCCTGTCTCTGCGTACCTCATTTTTTTCCCCTTCTATACGATCTGAATCCCTGAAATGATTTTTGATTGGGCGATGGTTTCAGGCATTTATAGTAAAACGGCCTTGTCCGGTTGGATGGAGATTGATACAAAAAGTGATTACAACGTAGCTATATTGTAATTAACCGTCAAGGAAAAAGTGTATCTATGAAAAAAGCCAAATCGCGGGTTTTTGTAGAACAAAGATTGTCCACTTCGTCCGCCTGGCAGCGATTACGATTCCATGGATATAAACGAGCACCCCGTCGAGTCACCAACGTTCACATTGCAGTTCTGGATCGATGGGCAGTAAGGTTTCTTCCTTCATCAATCGATACGAATGATCTTGACGTGCTTGCCCACCCAATCCAGGGGCAGGTAGATCCGACCGCTGTTACCGCTCGATTTGACTTCCTTTTCAATAATCTCTTCGCCGAAAACCCTGAATTTGGCCTTGGGGGACCTGCCGGAATCTGCCCTTTTACCGCTTCTCATTTTCCGGTCCATTTCTTTTTGCGGAGCGACCACAGGTACCCCCCTCTGGTTTGCGGAACACGATGGTTTCCTGTCGGTCCGCACCCCCCGCGCACCCGTCGGTGTCAACCGGCTTCCCGGTGATGGGCGGTTATTTCTTAAAAGCTACTGAATTTATTTGCTTTTATAACCGAAAACCCCATTCGCGCCAGGGCGGGGTTAACGCGGATGCAGCTATATATTAACTATAATTTAGCTATAAAGTAGTTATAAAAGGTTCTCCGGAACCTGTCAAGGAAAAAGCTCATCGGATGGAAAGGGCAAAAATGGGGCTGTGACGGCAGGAATTGGTCATTTTTTTGGTATAAAATACGGTAACTTGTCAGAATATTTGGTGAATGAAAATTACAGGCGTTTACCGGCCATTTTCCAACTCGGACAAATCGTCAAGTTCTGTCACCATTTTTCAAATCGGCTGTCCGCTAAACAAACTCACGATGCGGCGGGACGCCACATATAACGATTGGTAACGCCAAATATATTGGTTTCATTTGTGACCTCGAAACCGAATCGTCGATAAAATTGGACATTTTTGTCTGTGTCCGTTTCCAGATATGCCGGTGATAGACATGCATCCACTTCTCGGCAAAAACGCCGCAGCAGTCTGGTGCCAATGCCTGTTGCTTGATGGGATGGCAACACCCCCACAGGGCCAAGATGCCAGTGCTGGTTCGACGGATCGCTGCGCGCCCATTCGCTGCGCCAGTGGGCGATACGCCAATCCAGATTACCCTGATCGCCGGTTTGGGTGTTCACGGTAGGGACTTTTCTGCCATCGCAAGATTTCATTCTCATCACCCCGACAATTTCACTGTCAATCCTGGCCAAAAAGGTGATACCGGGCAGATCGCTTAGAAGCTCCAAAAACATCTTTTCGATTATTTGGCGTTCTTTTTCGCCGTCACCTTGAAACAGTGCAACGTGGAGTGGATTTTTGAGCATGGCCTTGCTGAGAACCCTTGCCGCCGCTGAAATCTCGCTTTTTTCTAAAAATGAAATCTTCAACTTTTCCATGCGCATTCCTTTGATTTACGTGACCAGGCTGAAATAAAGCCATCCATTACAGTTTGGTTCGGCTTCTGCCTCCTGAGGACACAATGACCCATAGAGAATACCCGAATCAGACTCGATCTGTCAAAATCTATACCGCATTGCCACAGGAGTCTATTTTAGGCTCCACGCAGCGTGATCAGATGGAATTCGACAATAACCGAGGTATGCAATGGTTATTGACATTGCCTTCCAAGATAATTTACTGATGCATGCATGCGATAAGTTGTACATATTTGTTTCAGTGGCAATGCTGACCGACCCTATGCTGATAGCGGCGGATCGCGCAAATCAAGATCCGCTTCCGCCGTGATTGCTTCCGAGACCATAGAACGAAACTCTATATCGCCGGTTGCGTCATGACAAAAGCCAAAAAATTGCTACATGAAGTGTAATTTAGAATATTTTCAGGACATGCTCCGCCGTTTGGTCTGCCCCAGCAATAATGATGGTGATTGCTGTCGAAATACATAAGACCCGGGATAGATTGCCATACATCCGATATCCAATTCACCCATTAGCGTATAGGTACAGGCATCAATTGCTGCCTGTATTTCATTGGCTTTAGGCAGGGAGGGCAAATGGAGAAAAGTACGATCCGAGCTTATCGTCTGGCAACGGAACTGTCACAGCTTTTCGACCTGGAGAGCAACATCGATACGGTGCTTTCAGTTTCCATGTACAACCTGAACCAGTTTATGGATGCCGAAAGGTCATCGATTTTTTTATTTGAACCCGCAAAGCAACAACTAACCTCATTTTCATCCCTCGATCTTGAGAAGCACGAGATCCGTATTCCAAAATCATTGGGCGTGGCTGGATGGGTATTTGAACACCGCAAGCCTGCAGTCGTTGATAATGCCTATGAAGACAGCCGTTTTTATAGAAAAGTAGACGATATCACAGGTTTTCAAACGCGCAATCTGATATGCACCCCCCTGATTGACTACAAGGACCACTGTTTAGGCACACTTCAATCGCTAAACAAGAAAAACGGGGACTTCACAACCGAAGACCTTGAATTGTTAGACCTCGCCGCCCGAATGGTGGCTGTTGCTATCAACAACAGCAAACGCTACAATGAAGTGCTTATCACAAACAATGCCCGAAGAAAGTTGATACAGAAGATTATGGACAACATTGACGCACTCCCCGAAAAAAGGTAGTCCTGCTCTACAAATTACCCTCCTGCTTGACAATTCTTTCTTCCAGGCAGGTAAAAATCAATAGATCATCTAAAATAGATGGTTTGCCGGATTATAGGGATGCCGACATTAAAGGGTAGGGGACTGTAGACGGGCACCATAGCGCACAACCAAAATCTATTCCGCTATTGGAAACCGATGCTACGCATGCAGGACGATTCATTGGAATTTCATCTGTAAAAATTCAGCCATGTTTCAGCAATTAGGGCAGTTAACATCATAAATCGAATCAAATCCCCATTCATGGCTATTGTTCCCTGCGTGTTTTCTCAGATTCTTCAACCATAAGTATCTTGGGTATAGCTGGTGGCAGCTGCGGGCGGCTTTGGGGTTGCCATCTCCCATTTTGGGATAGCTGTGACGTCTTCTACTGATCGTTCACCACAATCTCTTAAACTATAATTCGTCAAAACCGAAGATCGTTGTCTGCATTCTTTTCACTCCTGCAAGCGCTTTTTTACTAAGGTTCATATAGACTCTAAGATCGCGTGCTTTCTTTTTATATTCTCTTACATCCTCTTCTGACCAGAAGAGTAGCGATCTTCGTCAGAAAATGTCCACAATGCTTGGCTCTTTTGTATTTGCCAGGGTTACTATCGGCAGACAGAACATGGGATCGGACCCATGGGTCACATGGTCAATATTGAGCTCGCTGTCAAGCTCGATCTCCATCGATCTTCCGCTATTGGCGCATTCTGCCTGAATAGTAAAAGACAATTTCTTTTTTTGTAATCTCCCATACACGAAGGGAGCCGCGAATGCGTCAGCGCCTCAGGCGGCAAAAAATTGCTCGCCGGAAGATGCAGTCATTCTGAAACCCGTGTTTTCAAGGGATAGAGGATAAGCCCAATTTATTCCCTTACCATCGCTACGATAAACGAACGTTTTTAATTTTTCAAGTTTGTCGACAATTTCAAGCACCTGATCAATTGACATCCCCAGTTCCCTGGCGATCAGCTCGGCCGTGATAGGCGATGTGACAACCGCCATTTTCTTAACGATGAAATGATGGACGCTGCGCTCTACCGGGGATAAGGAATCTGCATTGGCTTTGGCGCCTTTTTCGCCTTTTCTCGCCCCTTTATCTGAAAGCAGTGGTGGGATTCGCATCATAAAACCGCGAAAACCCACGTACAATTTATGTCTCAGGTCATCTTTCACGCGCCTGCCCCCATATGCTATTTTCCCAGCAAACTGGAATGCCCCCCAAACCTGCACAGATCACAGCAACGTGATCAGAGCATTTTGACAGGGCTTGGTGTTTGATTCCAATATCGCTTCATATTCACACGGAGGACGATAACCGA